>TARA_R110000868_G_scaffold411785_1_pt1 | contig 113482 bp, 106 predicted proteins | sample TARA_R110000868 | Tara Oceans TARA_R110000868 (sample SAMEA4397489) | marine metagenome | biome: Polar Biome; feature: [SRF] surface water layer (ENVO:00010504); material: water (ENVO:00002006), including particulate matter (ENVO:01000060) such as... | depth 5 m
CATAACCTGAAGGTCGTAGGTTCAAATCCTACTCCCGCAACCAGCATCGTCGAACGCCCACCGGGGGCGTTAGGTTCGGCGAAGTCGATAAGGGTCGAGGTGGACGCCTCCACCTTCAATATCGCCTCTCCCATCTCATCAACATGCACTTCGACAGAAGAAATCAGTCCTCTCAGGGCCTTGATAGCGTCTGAGCGGACCGCTTCGTCGTTCAATGCCTCTCGCAGCTTTCCAACCTTCTCCTCATAGCGCCTCACGAGCATCGGATGCGGTATGACCGTGGACGCCTCGGACGGCTTGTAGTTCAGGCGCTCAACCAGCCTTGCCTTTTCCGCCTCTCGATCGGCCAGCATCGCCATCAGCGTTTGGCTGACCACGCCCTGTAGGAAATGCTGGGCAAGATTGGTGATCTCGATCTCCAATACGGCAAGGCGGTCGCGCGCGTCGCTGTCGGCCTCATCTCGCGTTCGGGTGAGGCGTGCTACCTCCCGGTTGAACTCTTCCTTGAAGAGTTTGACCAGGTCGGGTGTTAGGAGCCGAGACTGCAGCGCTCCGAGGACGGCATCCTCTACGACATGGAGGCGGACGCTAACGCCTTGGTCGCAGGTGCCGCGGTCCTTGTAGCGGACACAGCTATAGTAGTCCTTCCCAACCAGCGTATGCTTGCCTCCGCATTTGCCGCAGCGGATCAGGCCCGAGAGGAGATGCCTAGCGCGCTGCTGCGATCCGCTTGTTCTCTGCCCCTCAGGAACTTGCCGCTTCTTCACTTCAGTCTCTACCGCGCGCACGACCGCATCGTCGACGATACGGAGATCAGGCATGTCCACCTCGATCCACTCTGATTTATCCCGGAGCCGGTAACGACGCTCACGACGATCAGAGTCCGGGTTCTTGCGCCATTCTCTGCGGCCCCACACGAGGCGTCCGCGGTAAAGCGGGTTGTGTAGAATGCCGACGAGCTTCTTCGGATCTCCCCTTACCGTGCTTGGTCCCCATTCATTCCCGCGAGGGGAGGGGATCTTGTCTCTATTGAGACCAATCGCGATATCGTTGGGTGACTTGCCGTCCGCAAATTCACGGTAGATCCGGCGAACGATCTCCGCCTGTTCGGGGTCGATTTCAAAAACCCCATTCACCTCCCGGCCCTTGCTGTCGACGCCCACGACCTTCCGATAACCATAGGCCTTCCCACCCGCGAGCCTTCCAGCGAGAACAGCGGCCTTCAGGCCGCGGAATGTCTTGGTCCTGAGATTGGAAAGGAACATTGACCCTATCAAGCCGGCTACCGCCAGCTTGACCTCGTCAATCTCTCTCTCCGAATGTGTGAAGAGCTTCACCCTGTGGTAGGAGAGCTTCTTCCCGAGCCAACTGATGTCCTCCCCATCACGGGCGATGCGATCGAGAGCTTCGCATACCACGACATCGATAAGCCCATTCTCAACGTCGCGCAGCATGCGCATGAGGCCGGGACGGTCCCTGCGGTATCCTGAAATCTCAGGATCGGCGTAGGTCTCGACGAGCTCGCCTCCGATTTGCTCCACCAGGGATCGGCATGCGTCGACCTGATCCTGACTCGAGGCAGGATTCTGTTTATCGGTGGAATGTCGGGCGTAAATCGCCGCTCGGAGCTTCTTCATCTCACTTAGACCCTGCTGGGTAGCGTTATTGCTCTTTCCTCGGAGGGAGGGGGATTGCCATTGTGTGCAGGGGATTGACGATCGCCGCGGCGGGCCCGCCCTTAGCACTTGACTCATAGACCGTTCGAATGGCGCCAGCTTGCACTCGATCGATTTTATTGGCCTGCGCGTGAGCCTGATCGCGAGGAGCGCGGCCATGCGGACGCTGTCCGGTGATAGATGTCTCTCGTGTTTTCTCCGCGATCGCTCGCCGCGCCCTGGCCCGCCTGTCATCCCTAGTCGCATTAGCGATGAGTTCTTTGAGCCGGGTCGTGACCAGCGCGGCGTCTTCGGGTTCGCATGTGACCAGTGTCACCCCGTTAGAGGCAAGCACTGCCCTGATGTTCTCGATGGCGTTGTTTTGGCGAGAAAGCCTATCAAGCGAAACACAGATGACGACATCGAACGTGCCACTGGCGGCGCCATCAATGAGCCGACGCAGTGCGGGACCGGCGGCGTGGGAGCCGAAAGTGACATCAGTGTAGCTTTCGATCACCGTCAAGCCGCGTTGGGCGGCTTCGCCACGGCAGGCCAAGATTTGGGCCTCCAAATCGCAACCTCCCTCCTCAGGTGCCCGAGCATAGATCACCGCTGGCCTTTTCATCTTCTGGTTCCTTCCGCGTTTTCGGCACGTTGGGCAGTAGTCCGGACATGTTCCGCAGCAGCCTGTCGTGCCAGAAGTCTCACGATTTCCCGCAGGACCAGCTGATCAGGATCAGTCGTTTCGCTCGAAATTTGTTTGCTGCCCTTCATGGAAGAGCTTATGGGTCCGCCGTATGTCGGATGTGCAAGAAAGTAGCAAAAGAGTTTGGACGAACTGTCCGCTCGCCGCGATTCCTGCGGATCTCGGCGACCGCATCGTAACCCAACGCAAGGAGCGGAAGTGGTCGCAGGCCAGGCTGGCTCAACGCGCAGGACTATCACGTGCAGCTATCTACCGTGCTGAAGCCTTGGCTGGCGCGGAAGAGGTTCGCGCCATACGTGCGGACACTCTATACCGCATCGCGCACGCGCTCGAGATTTCTATCCACTATCTCGTTCCGACTTGGCCGGAATGGGAACCCGTTAAGGGGCTTGGGTTCGGCGAGGCGATTAGAGAGAAGAGAAAGAAGGCTGGCATAACTATGGCAGAGCTGGCCGCCAAAGTAGGTATTAGCGAAGCGTGTCTATCTCGCCACGAGCGATCTCTCGTCCGAAGCTCGAAATTCGTGATGAAGGCTGGTGGAGAAAGCGACGAGCTTCTCGCAAAGAACGATGATCTCGACCAGGCGTTGGATGCAATTGAGCGGGAACGGCTGATCGCATCCCTTGGAACAGGTCCTCTCGACGCGCATTGATGTCTTACAGACACGCGCCGTTGATAGGAGAGCATCATGAGCGTCGAAGGAAAGATCAAGGAAGCTGCCGGCTACGTGAAGGAAGAGGCTTTCGAGCACAGCAAGACCCCGGAAGGCCAGAAGAAGGCCCAAGAAGGCCGGGATCTCCGCAACGAGGGTCGGATCGAGGACGGCAAGCCGCCCAAGACGGATAAGCCGGGCACTGGCGACGCCTGATAGGTCGAAGAAACCGATACGAGCGCCGCCCCACGGGGCGGCGTTTTTGTATCCTCTGTCCATCCGAGAATGCGCTGACATGGATCAGTTGCCCATGACCGGCAGGGTCTAGGCTCACCCTGCTTTCTGGAGGATGGACCATGTCTGCATATGTAATTGTCGAGGTCAGGATGACCGATCCCGACGCACTTGAGGCTTTCAACGAATATGCCTCCAAGGCGACTGAGCTTCTGAAGGAATACGGTGCCACGGTGTTGGTGTTTGATCAGGCACCTCGCGTGCTCGAAGGCGATTGGCAGCCCGCCGCGATTGTGGTTCAGCAGTATGCGGACATCACTGCGGTCGAGCGTTTCTACGCGTCCGACGCCTATGCCCCGCTCCGCGCCCTGAGGGCTCGGTTTTCTGACAACAACGTCATCGTCGTGAGGGGCACGCCTTCATGAGGTGGCCGTGCAACGTTGCTGCCTCTCATCAGTAATCAGATGCAACTACAGGGCGTACGCCTCCGGTAGCGGCCGCATTGTCGGTCGGATGTAGCCGGCGCATTGCGCGGGCATGGATGAGATAATCAGCGATGTGTTTCCGGGCGTTCGTCGCCTGGATGTATTGGAGACGGGCCGGCGTAGGCGTTGGACCGATGACGCAAAGCAACGGATCGTAGAGGAGGCGTTTCAGCGCGGCGTTTCAGTTTTGACGGTAGCGCGGCGCCATGATGTTGATCCATCCCAGATCTATGATTGGCGCAGACGGCTATTTCCGCAGATTTCCAGAGGGATATCCGGCTTTGCGCCGGTGGTTGTGACCCCTGATTGCCCAGTTCCGTCGTCACGCGGCCAGATGGAGATTGTTTGCGGCAATGGCCGCCGGATCATCGTCGACCGCGACGTCGATGTCGCCGCGCTGCTTCGGGTGCTGGCGGGGCTTGAAGGATGATCCCCGTGCCGAGCGATGCGAAGATCTGGATCGCGCTGGGTCACACAGACATGCGACGTGGCATGCGCGGTCTGGCGCTGCAGGTTCAGGAAAGTCTGAAGCGTGATCCTCATCAAGGGGATCTGTACATTTTCCGGGGGCGCAGCGGATCATTGATCAAGATTTTGTGGCACGACGATTTCGGCATGTCGTTATATGCAAAACGGCTCGAGAAGGGGCGTTTTGTTTGGCCTTCTGCGAAGGACGGTACGGTGCCGATTTCGGCCTCGGCACTGGCCTGCCTGCTAGAGGGCATTGACTGGCGCAACCCGCAGAAAGCCTGGCGTCCGAGCAAAGTTGGGTAGCATTTTTCTGGCGATTTTCCTTCGGGCTCAGGGCCGATTCTGCTAGGGATTCCGGCGATGGAGACGCTCTCGGCCCGCGATATGCAAGACCTGCGCGAGGCCGTTGCCCGCGCGGATCTGCGCGCCGTCGAGGCAGAGGCCAATGCCGCCCGCGTCCTGGCAATCAACGCTGATCTGATCGCCCGCAACGCCCATCTTGAGCTGCAAAACGAGAAGATGCGTCGCGCGCTGCACGGACCATCTTCGGAGCGTTCGCGCCGCCTGATCGACCAGATGGAACTCGAGTTCGAAGAGCTAGAAGCCACTGCAACCGAAGATGAGATCGCTGCGCAGCAGGCAGCTGCAAAAACGACCACTGTCGAAGCCTTCACACGCAAGCGTCAAACGCGCCGGGAGTTTCCGCCAGGTCTTCCCGTCGAGCGGGTCGTTATTCCCGCCGAGAAGAACTGTCCTTGCTGCGGTTCGGATAACCTGAGCAAGCTTGGCGAGAGCGTCATTCGTGCGCTTGAGACTGTGCCTGCCCAGCACAAGATCATCGAGACCGTGCGCGAGCGCTTTTCCTGCAGATCGTGCCAGACCATCACGCAGCCGCCAGCGCCGTTTCACGTCACGCCGCGCGCCATGTTTGGCCCGCATTTCCTCGCATGCCTTGCGTTCAACAAGTTCGGGCTGCACCAGCCACTCAATAGCCAGCGCGATCGCCTCGAGAGCCAGGGCATCCCGCTCAGCCTTTCGACGCTTGCCGATCAGATCGGTGCGATCGCTGCCGCTGTGAAGCCGGTTTTTCTGCTGCTCGAAGCGCACACGCTCGGTGCCGGGCGCCTCCACGGCGACGACACCACCGTGCCGCGCCTGGCAAAGTACAAGACCGACATCGCCCGGATGTGGACTTATGTCTGCGATGATGCGCCGTTTGCAGGTGGGCGGGCACCGGCGGCACTGTTCTACTATTCTAGGGACCGCAAGGGCGAGCACAGCCGGGGGCATCTCACTGGCTATCGGGGCATCCTTCAAGCCGACAATTATGCCGGCTATAACGCGCTTTATGACCCCGGTCGGGCCGAAGGGACGATTACCCACGCTGCCTGTTGGGCCCATGCGAGGCGATACTTCTTCGAACTTGCCGACATCGCCACCCAGCTGAAGCGTAAACCTGGCAAGCGTGTCGTCATCTCGCCACTTGCGATTGAGGCCGTACAGCGCATCGACCGCATCTTCGCTATCGAGCGCGATATCAACGGCAGTCCTGCCGCCGAACGGCTTGCCGTGCGCCAAATCCTGTCAGCCCCGCTGGTCGCGGAGCTGGGTGACTGGATGCGTGAACAGCGCGGGCTGCTCTCCTCTAAGGACGCAGTCGGCAAAAAGATGGATTACATGCTCAACGCATGGCCCGCTTTTACCGCATTCCTCGAAGATGGCCGGATATGTCTCACGAACAACGCCGCCGAACGCGCCCTGAGAGCCATTGCAAGAGGAAGAAAAGCTTGGTTGTTCGTCGGTTCTGACCGTGGCGGTGAGCGCGCCGCAATGATGTACACCCTCATCGCCACTTGCAAACTCAACGATGTCGATCCCCTCGTCTGGCTAACCGACGTGCTCACGCGGATCGCCGACATATCCCAGAACCGCCTCCATGAGTTGCTGCCATGGACCTGGAAACACCTGCGCGAAAAGATCGATACCGCTCAGGCGGCCTGATTTGCCAGCAGCGTAAACCCGATCTCACAGGAATATCGGTAGCGATACTCCTATGAGGTCTTACCTCAAAAATGCTGCGCGCCTGCGGTCCACACCGGATGCGTACTACAGGGCCCGGATTTCGATATTAGTTGTCATCAACTTTCAGGCTTGGCCAAAGCTGGAACGCCAATCCCGCTAGGTGCTCACCCCGCTCCTGAATGGCTTTCTCGTTCCAATCATCCCGGCTCACAAACCACTTGTTCAGGAACAAGCCAGTGTGTTCGGAAAACTTATCCTTCTTTTCGCTGAAGCCTCGGTTTCCCGCCGATATGTTGAGAGCTCCGGTGATCAGAGTGAGGTTGCCAAGTGAGTTGACCGCTGAACGTCTCGCTGTGGAACGAGGGTCATCTGAATAGGGCTCGACGAATTCGCCTTCTGGAAACGGCCATTGCTCCGTCCATGTCTGCGGCATGACGTGCTCGACCCAAAGGCCCGACGGACGCTCATGCTTTTCGGCGAAATTCGACCTGGACGCGACTTCAAGTTCCCAGAGGATGTCAACCAGCCGTGGCTGGGGTGCGATCGCATATGCATTTCCTGCAAGAATGCCTGCGCGCAGCTCTCCGTTGGCCGGGAAGCGGATGCTATCTCCGGAGCGACCGTCGAAGAACGAGCGAAATGTAGCGACAGATGCTCCATCCTGATGGAACCTCAGCGCGATGCCCTGGAACACATTGTTGAGATTCTTCGTAGTAAGCCCGCAGAGCGCTCTACGGACGATGTAGGAATAGAGCAGTTGCGTTACGGCTCGGCGAGTTTCTGTGTCGACGGCATCGGCGCCTAGCTGCATCGCGACGGGGTAGACCGTTGTGGTCTGCCACGCGGTCATCTTCCGACCGAACCATGCCAGGTCGGCATCTCCCTCACTCTTGCCCTCTAGGGTCTCGTAAAGGGGGGCGTAGTGTTCGATCAGCTTCAACTCATCTTCGACGTCAGCAAAGCGGGGGCGTCCCTTGGGAACTGCGAAGTCGCGGTATTCCGCATAGAGCTCGCGCATCGAGATCTTGCCACCGGTCTCGGCCGCTAGGGTGTGGGCTAGGAAATGGTCGATGCGCGGACGAGTGGGGCGGGCGTTCGGCGCGGGCTCCCGCCACCATGGAGCATCGAGTGGATCCCAGAGCTTCCGATAGAGATCTTCGACCTGAGCACCTTGCTTCTCCGCCCTATGAAAGATGTTATTCCTGACGAGGTCCATCGCCAGCAACGGTTCCCCCTTCGAATTCAGCGTTTCAAAGATAACTTGAGCATCGTCGTTCTCCCCGAGGCTAATGACCACGAGTTTGAGCCGGTCGAGCACAGCGTTCAGCAGTGCCTCGAGACGATCGGAGACGATCTCCGTGTTATCCTCGTCTGGCGCGCCTTCGCTGTCGGAGAGTTCATCTTCGTCTGCGGGAGGAGCATCGTCGCTAGGACCGTTCGCCAGGAACTCCTCGATCCATTTAACGAAGAGGAAGTATGCTCGGAACGCTGGATACTCTGTATTTTTGGGGACAGTCTGGCCCCAAAAGAGATGGCGGTATTTCTGGATGACCTGAGGATACTCCAAGTCCAGCAGATCGTGAAAGATCGCGCGATCTGATGGTGTCGGCGTAAGTTTGAACCGCGTGAGCGGATCGACGTCCTTGCTCTTCCGGTTGTTGAACAGGTAGCCGTCGATATGGCCGATGAAGTCGGTTAAAGCGTGGCGTCTCGCGACTTCGCGCAGGGCAACTAGAAAAAGCTGGAAGGTCGTCAAGCGCTGCTGGCCGTCTACGACCTGGACAACGGGCGTCTTTCCGATTTGTGAGCCTATATCGACCGGCGCGATGATCAGCGCACCCATATAGTGTTCGAACTTGCTGTCGTTCGTCAGAACCTCGGCCGCCTTCGCCTGAACGTCCTCCCAGAACGGAAACAGCCGGTGCTCGGCCCATTGGTATTTGCGTTGATAAAGCGGAACAATGAAGCGGCGGTCTTCCTTAAGCACCGCCTCTACCTTATGGTCGTCAGCATCCATCGCTACGCGTCTTCCTAAATTTGCTGCCTATTACGTCACTTAGTGCCAATTTAGGTCTTCTGCCCGATTAAAAGGGCGGCAATCAATCTCGCTGGTAAATTCGCCAGCGAAACCTTTCTGCCGGAACCGAACGCCGCCCACACCCTTTTGTCAGGAAATTCCAAGCCGACATCGGGGGAGCTTCAGTTGGAAGAGAATATCGGACGCGCTTCTGCGCGCTATTGGACCGTGAGCAGGATCCTCGCGACGACGGTAGCGATACTCGCGATCGCGGGGGTGGCGTTGCTCGTCGTGCGTATGAGCAGCTTCCTGTTGCTCGTATTCGCCGCCGTCGTGCTGGCGGTGGTCTTCGACGCAATCACACGCGCGCTGTGTTCTGTCCTCCCGATCGGCAGAGGCCCTGCACTAGGCTTAGCTGTGGTCCTGCTTCTCGGCACCTTCTTCGGTGCGTTGTTCCTCTTCGGGGCCCAACTGACGAACGAGTTCGACACGATCCGTCAGAGCCTTCCGGGCGCAGTCGATAGCCTCAAGGCGTTTCTCGATCAGATGGGTCTCGGCGAGGCGGTGAACGGCGCCTTGGAGCAGGGCAAGAAGAGCATGTCCGGCGTCATCTCAAGCGTGGGACCTTACATGCTCGCAGTGGGGAACGGCCTTACCAACCTCGTCCTCGTCATATTCGCTGCGATCTTTCTCGCCGCCGATCCTGACGTCTACCGCCGCGGCTTCCTGCACCTTGTTCCGGAGAAGGCCATCAATGTCGCGGAAGCCAGTCTCGGTGACGCGTGGAGAGGTCTGAATGGCTGGATGAAGGGACAGGCGGTCTCCTCGGTTGTCGTGGCTGGGCTCACCTGGGCCGGTCTGGCCGTCCTCGGTATTCCATCCGCCGGCGGCCTGGGGGTGATCGCGGGGCTTCTCGATGTCATCCCGATGATCGGTCCGGTCATCGCGGGTGTTCCAGCAGTCTTGTTGGCGTTCACTCAATCCCCAATGACCGCGCTTTGGACTGTCGTCCTTTTCCTCCTGGTTCAACAGTTGCAGGGCAATTTCCTACAGCCCATGATCCAGAAGCAAGCTGTGGACGTGCCGCCTGCGCTGCTTCTCTTCTCAGTCCTTGCCGCTGGCATGCTGTTCGGCCCGCTCGGTGTTCTGCTCGCGGCGCCACTGACGATCGTCCTGTTTGTCCTCACGAAGCGCATCTACGTTCGGTCTCTTCTAGGTAAGGACGTGAAGATCGACGGGGAATGATCTGAGGAATGAGCGTTGGCTCGGGAGATTGAATGAACCCTGCCTGACATATGTCAGGCCGTCCTGATCAGCCAGCAGGGTAGCTTAATCGCGCGTCAGTGAGTGGATCCAATCCTGTGCCGCCTCTCCAGCACGGGAACCGCGCACTGGCGCTTCGTTCACCACAGGAAAGGAGCATTGGCGTGGAAGTCTCGATTAGCAAAGTGACTATCGACGAGCGGGGCGAACTGCTGCCCGGCTTCGGCACGATGAGCCGCAACTGGAAGTGGATCGTCCTGAGAGGCGTGCTCGCGCTCGGGCTCGGCCTAGTGTGCTTCCTGTTTCCAGTCAGCGCGCTTTTCGCGTTCACCATGGTTTTCGCGGTCTATGCTGCCGTCGATGGCATCCTGTCCCTCGTGGCGGCAGTCAACGGCGCGCGGCACAAGGAGGATCGCTGGTGGGTCTACATCCTGCGCGGGGTGATCGGCATCGCAGTTGCAGCACTGTTCGTGATGATGCCCGTAGGCATGACGATTGGCTACGCGCTCATGACATTGGTGATGCTGTCGGTATGGGCGATCATGACCGGTGCATTGGAGATCGCAGCCGCCATACGACTTCGGAAGGAGATCGAGGGAGAATGGCTGATGGGTCTTTCAGGCCTGCTATCGCTGCTGCTCGGAACGAGCATTGCAGTTCTCCTGTTCGTCGATCCGCTCGCGACGCTGCCATCCGCTGCGTGGGTGATCGGCACCTATGCGATCATTGCAGGTGTCGTCCTGCTTAGCCTCGGCCTGCGCCTGCGGAAGGCTTGAACCGAGCTCGTAGCTTACTCGGCCGCTCATCCTGCGGGGCAGAGAGCTCGCCAGCGCCACATTCCAAATCTGGAGGAACAGCGAAATGTCAGATCCTAAGAACACGAAGGAAGATAGCAACCCGGCATCCGCCGAGATGGCGGAGCAAGAGCAAGAAGGCACCGTAAACCAAACGAATGATGCCGGTTTAGAGGTCGATCCGGTCGATGAGGCGATCGACGAGTCTTTCCCGGCGAGTGATCCTCCAAGCTGGACCTTGGGCGGCTCCAATTAAGTTTGCCTAGGCTGGAAGCAATCGAAGCTCAGGACTGAGTTCGGCCCGGATCGAGCGGATCTTGTCCATAGCTTCAGCTGGCGGCACGCCTAAGGACATAAGAGCCTGTGCCGCCAGTCCTAGCCCAGATGCGTAGTTTTCAGGGAAGATGTGTGAGGCTCCCGCCTCGACAAGCTCCGCCAGGTGCGTATCGTCGCGGAGGCTTGCGATGATCTGAAGCGAAGCGTTCAGGCGGCGAGCCTCCCGGATGATCTTTGTGGATCGGTGCCAGTCATTCACAAGAACGACCATCGCCCGAGCACGGACGACACCAGCAGCATCGAGGATACCCGGTCGGGTGGCGTCACCAAACACGACCTTGTGACCGTCGGCTTGCGCGCGACGTAGGCGATCCACGTTACGTTCAATCCCAAGATATCTGATGTCGGCGTTTTCGAGCGTCACTGCGACCAAGCGCCCTACTGGACCACAGCCAGCCAAAATGACGTGGTTGTCCAAGCCTCCGCCAGCTGCGTGCACATCACTCTCAGCGTGATCAAGGTCGTCCTTATCGGTCGGAACGGTCAGCGAATTGATGGCACGGTCTCCCAGCTGGGCGAGCATAGGACCTGTCAGCATGCTAATGGCGACTGCCCCGAGTATCGGCTGTCCGACTGCAGGTGAAAGCAGCGAACCCTCAAGGCATCGTTCGATCACGAGGAGGCCGAGTTCGCCGGCGTGTGCGAGAAGCAGCCCTGCCTTTAGGGCGCTACCTGAGCCCATCCCGGACACCTTGCTTACGAGGAACACGACAGCGAACTTCACAACGATGATAGTTGCGAAGATAGCCATCGTCAGGCCGGGGGCGGCGCTGATCTCTGCCCAGTCCACTGACATCCCGACAGTGATGAAGAAGACTCCGAGCAGTAGGTCCCTGAACGGCCTGATCTCGTCCTCAAGCTGGTGACGGAAGTCACTTTCCGCCACCATCATTCCGACGATGAACGCGCCGAGTGGCAAGGACAGGCCCACTGACTGTGCGGCGAGAGAGGCGCCGACCACCATTGTGAGGACGGCAAGCAGGAATACCTCGTTGACCTTGGAACGGGCGACCCACCCAAGCAAGCGGCCGAGCGTCCGCCGCGTGAGCAACGCCACGACGGCGAACGCGACCAGGCTGACTGCGAGCTTGCCTAGGACGTGCTCCATCTCATCTGATCCGGTAGCGCCGTGGAGAGCCGAAACGAGGGCGATAAGTGCGAGGGCAACGAGGTCTTCGAACAACACGATACCTGTCGCTGCCAAACCATGCCGGCTTGCGGTCTCGTCCGTGTCGATAAGGTGCTTGTGGACGATGGCGGTCGAGGACATCGCCACAGCGCCGCCTATGATCGCGGACTGCAGGAAGGGTATCCCGCACAGCAGGTGGGCGAGGGCGGTAACGACTGCTCCGGTGCCAGTAAGCGTAGCAGCACCCAGAAAAAGAACCGACTTTCCAGCTGCCATGAGGCGTGGGAGGGAGAATTCGAGCCCTATCACGAACATCAGCAGGGCGATGCCGAGTTCCCCGAAGAAGTGGGTCGCGTCGGCATGATGGGAGATGACCCCAAGGCCGGTTGGGCCAAGTAGGAGGCCAGCAGCGAGGTAGCCCACTATGGGGGAGAGGCGTAGCCGGGTCAGTAGGGCAACGGCGACAAACGCAGCGCTGATCAGCAGGAATGTCTGGGCTAGGGCTTCTTCCACGCGATTTAGCTCCTTGGTTTGGATGGCGTGGGCGGGTCGTGCAGCTCGGTGGCGGCGGCGGAACGGCAAGCGCCTGCCGCCTCCCGCCGCCGCAGCCTTAGCGCTTGCGGAGCACGGCTCGGGGAAGGTGCAGAATGACCTGAGTCCCGCGACCCACAGCGCTCTCGATCACAACGTCGCCGCCATGCTGTTCGGCGAACCTGCGGACCTGGCCAAGTCCCAGGCCAGTGCCCCTAGCCCGATCCTTCGTGGTAAAGAAAGGTTCGAAGACGCGTGCGAGGGTCTCGGGCGGGATTCCCGTTCCTGTGTCCGAGACGACGATGCGGACGAAGTCGCCCACACCTCCGGGAAGGTTGCTCTTTCCTCGGAAGGCATTCGAGGCCTCAACGGTAACCGTCCCCCCATCTGGCATTGCGTCAGACGCGTTGACGAGAAGGTTGAGTAGAGCGAACTCGAGATACGTCCGCACGACCTTGATGGGCCAAAGATCGGGAGGCAACCTCCTCTGCAGCACCACTCCGTGTCCCAGGGATCGTTCGACCAGCAGGGCGAGCCCGTCAACGGTCGATGGTAGTGTCGTCACTTCCGGCGCCTGGCCGAGATCGCCCGAGATCGAGACGATGCTCTTGGCAAGAACGGCAGCATTCCCAATAGCCCGGTGCATTCCCTCGAAGATCATCTCCCGTTTGGGGTGATTCCCCTCTCGCTCCAGCATGACGACGCCGGAGGAAATGACCGCGAGCATGTTCTTCAGGTCGTGCGCCATGCCACGCATCAGAAGGTCGGGTGTGACCGCGTTCGTGCTCGGAGCCACGACGCTTTCCGCAACGATAATTTCCACTGCTACGCCTCCGCTGTTCGAGTTCAGATGGCGAGGCGGCATCTCCCGAAGCCGCTTGCCCTGAAGTCCTAGCTGATCGACAAAGGCGGAGACTGAGGTATGTCAGGTGGAGCACAGAGAATTCGCGGAGGCTGAGGCTTGCGCGAAGTTTCCCGCCTTGCGATCGCTCGGGAATGGAAGTCCCATGTTGATCAGCCTCGTCGGCTGAGGCCTGAGCGAGGCGAATCCTCGTCGCCGTCCGGACCGGGCATTTCAGTAGCCTCCGCGATTAGGGTCTTTACCGTTGCGATGAAAGCGTCCTCTGCGATGGGTTCGATCGTCGGACGCTCAGAACTTCCGAGACGCGTAGGAATATAGAGAGTGGTTGGCCCGATTAGCCACAACGCGGTGACATAGATTTCAGGTAGCGAGAGCCATCGAACGGTATAATGCCGGTCATCGTCTTCAAAGCGCTGAGCGATACGAAGGGCCGCTGCCATTGCTCCAGCGGCGTCACTACCACGGAAACCGTATGAAGGCGTTTCAAGTTCACCCTTGAAAACGTCGACCAATGCGAGGGGGGCGTCGCCATTGACGACCAGGCCTCTCCATCCGTCTGGTGATGCTTCACGCTGTTGGACGAAATCGCGCGGATCAGCGGAATAGGAGGTGAAGGGGCCTATTAGATTAGTTGCCCCAGCGAGCAGCCCCTCTGCGAACTGCGAGTCTAGCACTGGCAGCGCTGCCGATAGTGCTTCTTCTAGCCCCGGAAGTTCCCCATCGAAGATTTCGGACGATATCGCCATCAGGGGTTCAACACATAGGTATCGGTCCAGTGACCGCCGGCTGCTTGGTAACCTCCGTTGACGAGGGCACCTCCAGCGATAGCGCACTGACCGTAGATCGGATCGGTCAACCAGACCTGTATGTTGCCACCCCCTAGGTCTTGCATGCCGTAGATCGCAAGGAAGTGGTATCCGCGATTGCGCCATCGGACGCAGATCGGGATGGGATTTCGTGCGACCAATTCCCTCGCGATGTCTTCCGGGTTAAGCCAGCCTCCTGCTCTAGCCCGGAAGTGACCGACTTGAGTGAGCGGCGCGTCCAACGTCCAAGTTCTGTTGCATGGTCGCGGAGATCGACAGCAGTCGGCATTGAGTTCGTCCCTCGCTACCTCGCACATACTCTTCGATGGCGGACGGGGATAGAAGCGCGAGACACTCGCTGACACCGCAGCCCAGCACCAGTTCGTCATTCCACCTTGCGGCTCGACGGTAAAGCCAACCGAAATTGGATCTGTGGCGTTCAATCCACGAATACCAAATCCCACCGCCCGGTGCGGGAAGCTGACGCGAAGTTCTTTCATCAGCAGCCGCCGGGTTTTGTCTCGGGGACAATCGGTCCGTTACTCGTGAAATAAGTCAGCGGGCAAAGGCCAATGAGATTACCATCGCTGCCGTATCTGAGGTCATACATACCGGGACGAAGGATGGAACTTGTCCCTGCAATTGCTTCAGGATCCAGACCACCGCCTTTCGCTGACTCCGTTGCTGCGGCTGGACCCTTCGCTGCGGTGACAAGAGAGGCGATTGAGGTCAGCATCTCTGAAGCCTTGCTGTCGGCTGATGCGTCGAAGCCAGTCAGCATCCATCCATTCTGCAGCGTAGGTTTAAGGCTTGCGGTCCCGAAGCCGGCATGAACAGATAGTCGCATTGGACGGCTGCGGTCAGGAACGTAGACCAGCTTTAGGGTATAGCCCGGCACCGCAACTGAAAAGCTCTGGTCGCCGCTTCCACCTGCCGGCGCAGCTGCCGACTCTTTCGGTTTCTCTTCGTCCGCGCCTCCGACCGGCGCTGTTCCCCATCCTCCAGCATGCCCAGGGACGGCTGGCCCAGGCGCGGGAGGAGGCGCGCCCGGTGCAGCTTTTGCTGGTGCCGGTGCAGGTGCTGGCGGGGGGACTGCTCCTGGGCCGGCGACATCTCCGCCAACCGATGCGAGCTTAGGATCGGCGGTCACGATAAGTATGGGTTTTGGAAGGTAGTAGACTGCGCCCTGCGGCGCAGACTTAGCAGATAGGTCTGGGTTCAATTGGTTGAACGAGACGCCAGCGCAACCTGACAGTGCAAGCGGAAGCACGAATATCGAGTATCTCATAAGAGGCCCCCTAACCCGAATCGTAAGTAATGATGCGGGAGCCTGATGAGTTATTCAATAGGATGGGGATGCGGTGTGATGAATTTTAGATAGAATGGAGGGTGCTCGACCCCTAATCTGCGATTTTCGCGATGAAATCACAAAAGAATATTTCTTTGTCCGTCCAGAGATATCTATCCCGGTGACATAGAGCTAAAGCAGCAGCCGCTGGTGCTCAGCTTCCCCAATAACGTAGCCCGATAGCTTGGCCATGGTCGCTCGGTTACGGATGACCAGGGAATTAGCGCCAATAGTGGCGAGATCGTCTCGTCGTAGCTCCGTCATCGACCGGCTGACATGGGTGTCGGAGAGCCCTAGGAGGTCGGCAAGATGGCGCCGCTGGAGAGGGAAGTAGCTCATGGAATCATTGCCGAGCCCGAGCGGCTGGAGGCGATCCACGAGTTCGAGTAGGAAGTAGGCGAGACGTTCGGGGCCGCTCTGCTTCGCCACCATCTCAATGCGACGGTCCGCACGACGCTCATCCTCCATGAGGGCGAACACCATCGCGCTCGACAGCTTGCTATAGTCGTCGAACATGTCGTTGAGCGACCGTCCCTGCAGGACGCACAGCGTCACCGGTGTGAGGCTCTCCACGCCGCTGTCGGAGGCGCCCAGGACGAGCTGTTGAAGTCCGATAAGGCTGCCAGGCAAAAGGATATCGATAATCTGTCGAAGACCGGACGGTCCCACACGATACCTGTATGCCCACCCGGAAAACAGGGTGAAAAGTTGGCCATCATACTTGCCAGGCTCGATGATGACCGTCCGCGGCGGGAGTTCGACCTGCCCGCTCTTGAGCGAGCTGACATAGCTGAGTTCGGGTGTTGTGAACTGCTTGAAAGGCGCCATCTTCCGCAGGGCGCAATCCTCGCACGGGATAAACTTCATATGCCTCCGGTCCCTACCACGCGTGCGCGATAGCAGAGAGCGGATCACATGTCACACGGACTGACCGAAGTTAGTTTGCATCATGCCGTAAAAATCGCTGAGGCTAGGCGCATCAGCCCGTTGGGATCCTTGATCTCCACATGACGGCCATCGACCTCGATGAAACGCTGGCGCTGGAACATCGTAAAAGTCCGCGTCACGGTTTCGCTGGTGAGGCCGAGATGGTCGCCGATTTCCGCGCGGGACATCAGTAGGTGCATCTTCGGACGGCCTTCGAGACGCTGCATCAGATCAATCAGGAAGAAGGAGAGCTTCTCCGCGGCATTCGATCTGCCAAGGAGGAATCCAGTCCTGAGCGACGCCCGGTTCGCCTTCAGGAACCATGAGCAGATCGTCCCGCAAGTGAAGTCATCGAACTCCGTCAGGTTCTCCAAAACCTTACGGTCCGTCATGATCAGGGAGGTGTTGCACAGCGCCTGCGCGAACTGGCTGTGCACCACGTCACGTTCGATCCATATGAACTCACCCGGCAGATGAAATCCGCCTATCCATCGCCGTCCGTCCTCAGAGATCACGCTCGTCTGCACGGCGCCGGACAGCACCCAGTAGAGACCGTCTGATCCTGAGTTGGTCGGCAACTCCTGTCTCTCGCCCAGCATTATCAGCTTCGAGTTGAAGCCGTTTCCGAGGGGCGGCGGGACAACCCGACGCCCACGGTTCATCGAAGTCCCTCCTGCAGGCATATCCATAGTTTGTAACTCATGTAATGCTATGTGACATATGTCACATACAGTTTCAAGCCCCACCACCATGAACCACAAGAAGATTCACATGGGGCTGACGTATGTCAGAGTGGCGATTTGGGACTGCTGCGATCTCTCGGGCTCCAGCGAAGGAGCAGAGATGTGAACCTCATCCCAAAATCGGATTGGACGCAGTATCTCAATCGCATAGCCCGCAGCCTCGAAGGACTGAGGGCAGAAATTGAGGTCGCTTCACTTGAACTTGGCGATCAGATCGCCGCCGATCACGTGCCGATTTCCGGCATTTTCTACGACCACAAGGACGACATAGTCGGGGTGATTCTCAAGGGACTCGACCACTTCATTCGCCATCCGGAGGCGATCTACGTCGAGGAGGGAGATGATGGTCTCTCAGCCCTCGCGGTGATCGACCGTGATGGAACGAACCATCTTATCAAGCTGACGCGTCCGCTGGCGCTGCCAGCGCCCACGAACTAAGCGACCGGAGGAATTGCAATGAAGCGCAATCTGCTTGCCACTGCGGCACTCTCGACTCTCCTGCTCGCTACGGCGTGCGACAAGAAGGCCGGCGATGAGCCGTCGAACAACTCGGCGACGGTGGTCGACAGCAAGGCAGCACCTACATCGCCAGCGCCTGTCCAAGGAAACCGGGACGAGCTCCTCAAAGATGCTGTGAGTGCACTCCAGGAGACGGAGAACGCTATAGCTGCACTTGATGCGAAGGATGCAGCCGGAGCGAAGGAGGCGCTCGCGAACGCGACCGGTAAGCTCGAGATCGTTCTCGCCCAGAATCCTGACCTGGCGTTGGCGCCTGTCGATGTATCAGTCGTGAGCCATGACCTTCTTGCGTCGGTTGATGCGGTGAAGGCACTGCGGGAGTCGGCGGAGGAAGCGCTTGAGGATGGTCGCGTCCAGGATGCGCGCCACCTGATCGAAGGGCTTGCGAGCGAAAACGTCGTGAGCATCAGCAATCTCCCGCTGGCTACCTATCCTGCAGCGATCAAGTCGGCGGCTGCCTTGGTAGCCCAGAACAAACTTGCCGAAGCAAAGGCTGCGCTGGTGACCGCTCTCGGCACGATCGTGGTGCACGACGTCATCCATCCGCTGCCTCTGATCCGCGCTAGCGCCGCCATCGAGGAAGCGCGAAAGCTGGCAGCTGCCAGCACGAGGAGCGCCGCGGACGACGGCAAGATCAAGCAGCTTCTCTCCACTGCGCGTGATCAGCTCAAGCTCGGCCAGGCGCTTGGATACGCCACGAAGGACGAGATGAAGGAACTGCTGAAGACCGTGGACGAGATCGAGGAGGGTGTGAAGGACAAGAAGTCCGGCGCCGGAATCTTCGATCGCATCCGCGCCATGTTCGGCAAGGCGAATGAGTCGAGTCAGCCGAAGAAAAACTGAAGGGGGCGGCGGCGGCCTTGCCGCCGCCGCAGGGGGATCAGGACGCGGGGGCGCCGATCAACATTGCCATCGAAAGGAGACTACCGTGCGAACTGTAAACTTCCTCGACCTTGCGCCGTTTCGCCGTTCCACCGTCGGGTTCGACCGACTTTTCGATCTCATGAATGCGACGACGCAGGACCCGTCCGAAGCGTATCCACCCTTCGATCTCCAGAAGCTCGACGACAGCCACTTCAAGATCACCCTGGCGGTCGCTGGCTTCCGCCCGGAGGAGATCGAGATCGTCTCCCAGCAGAACATGCTCACCGTCACCGGACGGAAGGTGGATCAGCCCACCGACGACAAGTTCGTGCATCGCGGGATCATGATCCGTTCGTTCGAGCGGCATTTCCAGATCGCCGATTTCGTGGTCGTCGAGAACGCAACCTTCGACAACGGCCTTCTTACCGTCACCCTGCGTCGCGAGGTTCCCGAGGCGATGCAGCCCAAGAAGGTCGAGATCTCCGTCGCGCCAGCCGCCATTACCGAGCAGCCCGCTAAGGAAGCGGAAAACGACGAAACGACCGATGACGAGAAGGAGGCTGCGGCATAGTCGTGCCGGACCTGTGAAGTTCGTAAGGGAGGAGACTGATGCGAAAGAGGTTGGGTTCCGAACGGCGTGCAGACGCTGGGGAGCGGAAAGATCTCGATACCTCGATCGAGGACTACGCTCCTCCCGCTCACGGGCGGAATACGCCGGATGATAGCTGGTGGCTGAGGTATCTCTCGTCCTTACCGGAGGATGCCGTCGCCATCATCGAGCCGCTTAATTCCGGGCCGCCGCATGGCGGACTAGCTAGGCGTCACGAATGGCGGCTCCGTTTTGCTCCGAGAGCGAAGCCGATCGTCGATCCGCTGACAGGCTGGACTGGGAGCGAAGACGCTTTGAACAATCTGGACATTCGGTTTCCCTCGCAGGAGGCTGCGGTGGACTACTGCCAACGGATCGCGCTTCGCTTCGCAGTGCACGATCCCGGCTCGCACGCCTGCAAACCGGTCAATCAGCAACGTTTCCAGCTGGATCCGCCTGTGCGTCTGAACGATCTCGACCGCGATAAGGACTAAACACGATCCACGCGGAAGGTGGGAGTGGTGTTTCTAATCTCGATCTGACTTCGAGCGGCTGATCCGATAGGGTCCGGACCGGACGGGTAGCGGCGTTCCCTTCCAGGAAAGCACAATTGCCCCTCGTTCTAGCAGTTCGTCGACGGCCTCGTGCACAAGGGGCATGAGATCTCGCCACTCTTCCGTGTCCGACCCTGCGAATGATCTAGCCACTTCACTGGGACATACGGTAGCAGACGCTGAGCGTTGCGCGAGCGCGGCGAGGACCGCACGCGACACGTCTTGCTGGGACAAGCGTTCAGTCATGGCGCACGCCGCTTCCTGGCATCATTGCCCACTCGGTCGTTGATGGTCTGCCTTTTCCGGGGCTTCCCGTCGAGTTCGATCCACATCGGTGCGTGGTCGCTTGTCTTCTCCCACCCTCGAGGTGTCGTATCGACACCGGCGGCTGATAGGCGTGCGAGCGCCTTACCATTTAGCAAGGCATGGTCGATCCTAAGTCCCGCGTTCCGCTCGAAGGCCCCACGCCAGTATTTCCAGAAGGTATAGATCGCCTCGTCGGGATGAAGATACCGCAGGGCGTCGGTCCATCCTTGCTTGAGAAGGCGCGCGAAGGCGACTCTCACCTCCGGTGTGAACAACGCGTCTTCTCGCCATCGCTCGGGAGCGTAGACGTCGAGATCGGCCAGCATAACGTTGAAGTCCCCAAGGCAGATCACTGGTGCGTCTAGATCGATTAAGCTCTGTAGATGGGTTTCCAGTCTTTCGAACCACCTCAGTTTGAAGTCGAATTTCGGACCGGGACGGGGATTGCCGTTCGGCAGATAGAGTCCGCAGATCAGGATGCCGTTGACGGCGGCCTCGATGTATCGGCTCTGGTCATCTGTGGGGTCCCCGGGGAGATAGCGCCGAGTTTCGTGTATCTCGCCCTTCCTGCTGAGGATGGCGACGCCATTCCAGCGACTTTGTCCATGCCAGATCGCCTGATATCCCGCCGCTTGGACTTCGTTCTCTGGGAACTTGTCGTCCGGCGCCTTTAGTTCCTGAAGGCATACGATGTCCGGCTCCTCCATTTCGAGCCAACGGAGGAGCACCGGCAGTCTCCCGTTGATCCCGTTCACGTTGTAGGTCGCGATCTTCATGGAGCTGTAATCCGGCGAGCGACGAAGTCGTTCCTCCAGCGTTACGCCCTTCATGGTAAAGCGACCTCTCAAGGTATTCCGAACGTCAGCCGGGTTCCAGGATGCGTATGTCGCCGCGACGAGCAGGAAGGCTGCTCTAGAGGCTTGGGGCGCCCGGACCGATCTGTTCGCTAGTGGGATCGCCGAGCAGGTCACAGATCCCAAGCTCACCAAGGCAGCCTTGGCGGAGCCCGGGAAGGTCATCCGGCTGTCAAAAGGAACGGCCGCTCAGCACCTCGCCGCCGCGGGCAAAGGGCGGAAGGGTAGGGAAACCCGCCAATCGCGAACCGTTGAAGAGGATGCAGTCAAGGTTGCACCGTCGAAGCCTGAACCTCGAAAGAGGAAACGACCGAAGCCAAGTCGACGAAAGCTGGAACGGGCGGATGCCGAACTCGATCGCCGGACAGACGAGTTCGCCGATGCTATCAAGGCTCTCGACCGAGAGATCGACGCGCTCAGGAAGAGGCGGGATGATCTCCGGCGTGAGCGCGATGAGACCCTGAAGCGACTAGGAGATCGGCGTGATGCGGAGGAAGGAGCCTACCGAGTGGCACTTGAGGACTGGCAAAGCCAAACAGATTAGCTGGCGCTCCTGACACCATACGGTGCTTGAAACTTACTGCGCCACGTATGCAGCAAGCTCGTCTGGTGTCCCTTGTGGGAAGGCTTCCTTGAGATAGTCGAGAAATGCCGACACGCGCGGACTTAGCAGGCGGCGTGACGGATAGAGCGCCCATAGCGCTGTGCCAGGTCCGTCGATGTCCCCCCAATGCACAAGCCTACCAACGCTCAGGTCGTGGCTGACGAGTGATAGGGGAAGTCGTGCCACTCCTATTCCTGTCTGCACCGCATCGCGGACCATCACGAGCGATGATAGTCCGAGAATGGGGTCGACTGGAATGCTTTCCGCGCCAGAGGATGACGCGACCTCCCACGTCTCGGGTTGCCCTATGGAGCCGCGGACAATAGCCGGGACCGGAAGGCCTTCCGGACGCCTAAATGTTGGACCTGCAACCACCACAAGGCGATCCCGAAGGAATATACGCCCGACCAGAGCATCATCTTGCGCAGGATTGACCCGAATTACCAGATCATAGGCCTCCTCAACCATGTCGACCGCCCGGTCCTCGGTCGTGACCTCAAGTCGTATTTCCGGATATTTAATCGCGAACCCCGCCGCGATCTTGCCCATCGCCGTCTGCGAGAAGAGGAGCGGGGCGCTCACACGCAACCTTCCGCGGGGCACGTGGCCACGCGACGCGATAGCTGTAGCGGTCTCGTCGAGCTCGGTGAGAAGGGTGGTTGTGCGTTCGAACAACGCCTGACCTTCGACTGTCAGTTTGAGCGCGCGTGCGCTCCGTTCGAACAGGCGGATGTCGAGGCTCGCCTCTAGTTCAGCCACCCGCCGAGATAGCGTGGCCTTCGGCCGCGCAGCGGCACGCGCCGCCTTGCCGAACCCTCCGTGGCGCGCAACCAAATTAAAATCCGCAAGCGCGAGGAGATCCATGTGTTCCACCTGTGAGACGATCTGTCCAAATATAGCGGCTATTGGACATTATGTGGATCACTATTTTGGGACGTGCCAACCGGCTCAACCAGATCAGGAGTGACCCCCATGACCATTCTCGTAACCGGCGCTACCGGCAATGTCGGCCGTAACGTCGTCGAACAGCTAATCGCCCGGGGCGCCGACGTGCGCGCGTTAGCCCGCGATCCTGCCAAAGCTAGTCTCCCGGATGGCGTGGACATTATCGAAGGCGACCTGCTCAACGTCGACGCACTGCGTGTCGCTATGTCGGGCGTCTCCACGCTTTTTTTATTGAACGGCGTCGTGGCCGACGAATTCACCCAAGCACTGATCGCGCTCAATGTCGCACGAGACGCAAGGATCGAGCGAATTGTCTATCTTTCGGTGATACATAGCGACGTCTACGTGAACGTGCCGCATTTCGCCGGAAAGTTTGGCGTCGAGCGGATGATCGAAGCGATGGGTATGTCCGCTACGATCCTGCGCCCGGCCTATTTCATGGACAATGAAATCACGGTGAAGGACGTGGTGACGAACGATGGCATCTATCCAATGCCGATCGGCGACAAGGGGCTCGCCATGGTCGATGCGCGTGATGTCGGCGAGATCGCAGCGATCGAACTAATCCGCCGAGAGCAGGCCAGTGGGCCGCTTCCTACGATCCGCATCAACCTGGTTGGACCCGACATACTGACAGGCGGCGATGCCGCCGCCGTCTGGTCCGAGGCGCTCGGCCGAACCATCGCATTCCCCGGCAATGACACCGCCGGCTTCGAACAGAGCCTGCGCCAGTTCATGCCGAGTTGGATGGCCTATGACATGCGACAAATGGCCGAGCGCTTCCAGACCGACGGCATGATCCCGCAAGAGGGCGACGTCGACAGGCTGACTACGATGCTCGGCCGCCCGCTGCGGTCCTATCGCGACTATGTCGGACAGATCATCGCCTAATCCGCCCGGCAAACCATCTGAACAAGGTCGACTATCATGATCTATTCGACTGCGACCGTTCCGGTAAACCCGGATGGAGAAACACTGCTCACCCGCGAGCAGGTCTGGAAGGGGCTGGAACGCAAAGCTCGCGACGCCCGTCTCTTCCTGCCACACGCTTGTGCACGCGCTGCGAGGTGACAGAGGAAAGCGAAACGCACTTCGTCCGCAAGGCTACGATCGGAGGCCAGGATGTGCGCGAGATCATCGCCTTGGAAGCGCAATCCAAGGTGACGTTCTTCCAGGCGAGGGGGCCGCGCGAAGGCGCGATCGTCAATGAACTATTTGAGGACGAGGCCGGCGACCTTCAGCTTCGCTTCTACTGCTACCTCGGTTTGCGCGGCAAGCAGCCGGGCGGTCCTGAAGAACAGGCCGAGCAGGCCCAGTTCGACAGCGAGCAGGGCTACAGGGCCGCGCTTATGTCGACCTTGAAGCGCACCCGCGAACTGCTCGCGGATGGCACGCTTTGACCTTGGCTGATTCAGAGGGCTGCTTCGCTAGGCGGCCCTCTGAACCCAGCTTGCTTGCTGGATAACCGCTGTGATGCAGGATGCCTGCGCTTCAGGATGTAAGCACCAAACCGGAATCTCCCTCGTCGATTTTCACCACCCCACCATCCATCACCTCTCCTCGAAGTATCAGGTCAGCAAGCGGATCTTGGAGGTAGCGTTGGACGGCGCGTTTCAGGGGACGCGCGCCATATACGGGATCGTAGCCAACACGGCCAAGCCAGGCCCTGGCGCCCTCGCTCAGTTCGAGTTTGATCTTTCGGTCCTTCAGGAGGGCTTGAACCCGCGAGATCTGGATGTCGACGATCGGGCCCATGTGTTCCTGAGCAAGACGATGGAAGAGGATGATCTCATCGAGCCGGTTCAGGAATTCCGGCCGGAAGTGGGCTCGCACGATCTCCATCACCTGCGGTTCGACGGTTTCAACCTTCTCCCCGTCTGCCAGGTTGGAAAGGAACTGGCTGCCTAGGTTCGATGTCAGGATGATGATCGTGTTGGCGAAGTCGACGGTGCGCCCCTGACCATCGGTGAGGCGGCCATCGTCAAGGACCTGCAGAAGGACGTTGAACACGTCCGCGTGGGCCTTTTCCACCTCGTCGAACAGAACAACCTGGTAGGGGCGCCGGCGCACCGCCTCGGTGAGAACGCCGCCTTCCTCGTATCCCACATAGCCCGGAGGTGCCCCGATAAGGCGGGAGACGGCGTGCTTCTCCATGAACTCGCTCATGTCTATCCGAACCATCGCGCTGCTGTCGTCGAAGAGGAATTCGGCCAGCGCCTTCGTGAGTTCGGTCTTGCCTACCCCGGTCGGGCCGAGGAACAGGAACGAAGCTAGAGGGCGGTTCGGGTCCTGTAGGCCCGCCCGACTCCGCCGGACGGCTGCAGATACGGCGCGCACGGCGGCCTCCTGACCGATCACGCGCTTGCTGAGTTCCTCCTCCATTTGGAGGAGCTTCTCGCGTTCACCTTCCAGCATCCGTTCCATCGGTATGCCTGTCCACCGTGCGACGACAGCGGCGATGTCGTCGGCGGTCACTTCCTCTCGGAGCATCGCGCCGCCGCTATCGGCTTGCGCTTCCTCGAGCTGCTTCGTGAGCGCCGGGATCGTGCCATAGTTGAGTTCCGCCATCTTGGAGAGGTCATTGGAGCGCTGCGCCTGTTCGAGTTCCAATCGAGCGGCTTCGAGCTGTTCCTTCAGCTTCGCCTCGGCGTTGATCTTCTCCCGTTCGGCCTGCCACCGTGCAGTGAGTTCAGAGGACTGCTCTCCCAAGTTGGCAAGTTCCTCTTCGATTTTCGCCAGGCGGTCCTTTGAAGCGGCATCTGATTCCTTCTTCAGTGCCTCTCGCTCGATCTGCAGCTGCATGATGCGGCGATCGAGGTTTTCGATTTCTTCAGGTTTGCTTTCGACTTCCATCCGTATGCGGCTTGCCGCTTCGTCCATCAGGTCGATCGCCTTGTCGGGTAGGAAGCGGTCAGTGATGTATCGGTTAGACAGCGTTGCGGCTGCTACGATTGCGCCGTCGGTTATGCGAACGCCGTGGTGGAGCTCGTATTTTTCCTTCAGCCCTCGGAGAATGGAAATCGTATCCTCCACTGTCGGCTCACCAACGAACACAGGCTGGAAGCGGCGCTGAAGGGCCGGATCCTTCTCTACATATTTTCGATATTCATCGAGGGTTGTCGCGCCGATGCAGTGCAGCTCGCCACGGGCCAATGCGGGCTTGAGGAGGTTGGAGGCGTCCATCGCGCCGTCTGTCTTGCCGGCACCGATCAGCGTGTGCATCTCGTCGATGAAGAGGATGATCTGGCCTTCGCCCGCCTTCACCTCGTCCAGCACGCCCTTTAGCCGCTCCTCGAACTCGCCGCGATATTTTGCGCCTGCAATGAGCGCTCCCATGTCGAGCGCCATCAGTGTCCGGTTCTTGAGAGTGTCGGGAACGTCTCCATTAGCGATCCTCAGCGCAAGCCCCTCCGCTATGGCGGTCTTGCCCACGCCCGGTTCGCCGATGAGGACCGGATTGTTCTTCGTTCGACGTGCAAGGATTTGGATGGTCCGGCGGATCTCCTCGTCGCGGCCAATGACCGGGTCGAGCTTTCCATCCTTCGCCGACTGGGTCAGATCTCTCGCAAATTTCTTGAGCGCGTCATAGCGATCCTCGGCGCTGGCGGTATCGGCGGATCGCCCCTGACGCAGCTCGGCGATCGCCTGGTTCAGCTTCTCAGGCGTGACGCCTGCCTTCTCCACCGCTCGGCCGGCCAGTCCCACCTTGGATGTGGCGATAGCGAGAAGTAGCCGTTCCACCGTAACAAAGCTATCGCCAGCCTTTTGGGCGATCTGCTCCGCTTGATCGAGAAGGCGGACCGCGTCGTTATCCAAGCTCGGTGGCTGCGAAGCTCCTGATCCAGTCACCGCCGGCATCTTAGAAAGGGCTGCATCGACCTCAACGCCGGCGATGGTGGGATCGGCTCCCGCCGCCCGAAGCAAACCCGCTGCCATACCCTGCTCATCTTCGAGAAGCGCCTTTAGGATGTGCTCCGGAGTGATCCTCTGGTGGTTTAACCGGATCGCGACGGTCTGCGCCGCTTGAAGAAAGCCCTTCGCGCGATCGGTAAACTTCTCAAGGTTCATCGCATTCTCCTGTCCCGCGTGAGCGGCGGTGAGTCCGCCGGTTTCTGGGACAGGCTATCCAACGGCTGGATGGGCACGCTGATCTTTGTCAGTCCCGCCGAACTATTGAAACAGCGGGCTTCAGAGGTGGGCTAGCGCCTAGATGCTATCGATCCTCTGGTGCGGTCTGACGAGAGTCCGTTATGCTCCATGCCAAGCCGCGTTCGAAAGATAGCCATATATGCCAGTCGAAGAGATGTCTGCCGCAGAGGACGATGGATCGGACGAATATTACGTAATCCCGGAGGAGGCGATACAGCTGCTTCCAGCAGCATGGCGCGAAGAAATTGAGGCGATGGCCGAGGGCGGCCGAGCTATTCTCAGGTCGGTTGATGCTGAGCTGTCGCAGCTTTCCCGGCTCTCATTCGCATCCATAAGTTTGGTGACCCTGAAACACATCAAGAAGCGCCTCACCGACTTTCGCTTCCAACCAACTATGGAGTCCATTCTCGAGAACGAGATGTTGGTGACGGCCTTCGTAGTGACCTACTGGCGGATTTTTGAAGGTGGCGCCGGTAGTGGCTTTGCGAGAGACGCTTTGCCTGAGCGTCTTCGGGCATTCCATGACGAGATTGTGGAACTGAGAAACAAGCGGTTCGCACATAATGCAGGGCACCACACGATCAACGATGCCATGGAGGTCGGCCTACAGGACCATCGTTTCATCGTGACGCTGGGTTCTGAGTTCCGAATTCAGATCGGAGGCGCTCCAGAATGGCAAGACCTTGTCGATTTCATCGACGAGCTCGTGTCCACCCGCATGGGTAAGGTCATCGCCAAATTGACGAAGAAGACTGGACACGAATGGATGCTACGGCAAGGGCCGGCACCTGACGGAGATAGCGCTTAGGCGCCGACTGATCTAGCCGAACGCCACGACGGTTTACAAGAGCCACTGTATTGGTAGGCGCTGGGCGAACCCAATCATAAGATGGTCGCCCAATGTCATATTTGGTTCTTCGGCATGGACGATTTCCTGGCCGTCATGGCGCTCGATCCAGTTGAGCCCACCATCGTGCAGTCTCAGTTCGTAGGCGGCCTCCGGTGCGAGTTGCTCAAATACCGATCCGACCTCCTTTGCGAGTTTCGGACTGTGGATGACGAAGCCGAGTTCGGTGTTGAGTTCTATCGATCGTGGATCGAGATTGAACGAGCCGATGAAGAGCCGCTCGCCGTCAACTGAGAATGTCTTCGCATGCAACGTGGAAGCATGGGAGCGAAGGGCGGCCGTCGATCCGGTGCCCGAGCCGCGTAGGGTGCTGCCGATACCCAGACGCGATCCGCGGCGTCTTTCTTTGCGAGAGGGTGTGGCATGCGTTGTGCCATACATCTCAAATAGTCGGATGCCCGATTGAAGCAGTTCCATCCGCTTCTGGGCATATCCGGCATGGACGAGTTTCACATCTGAGGCTGCGAAGCTGTTCGTCAGCACGTTGACGGTCACGCCGCTGCTGGCGAGTTCACAAAGCGATTTTGTCACAGCCTCGCCGGGAACGAAGTATCCAGCGATCACGAACATCTCTCGCGAAGGATTGCCAAGCGTCTCTACGAGCTGGGTAGCGAGCAGGCCGCTGGGATCGACGTCTCCGCAGGCCTTTGCCGGATCATCGCTTATGAGTTCAACGTCGGCCCAGGTAAGCTCAAGTGTTCCCTCGAGAAGTGATCGCACGATCGGCAGGGATGTGATGCGCTCCACAAACTGGCGGGCAGAGGGATCTTTCTCGACGAGTGCAGCCCGCCGCGTGAGCTTTCGGCGCTGCGCCTCGCTGACACGCGGAAGGATCTGGGCGGCTGGATAGGCGGAAGAGCAGTCCCAGTAGCGATCGAAGTCTGCAATGACGGATGTGACCACAGGGCCAATTGCTAGTGCGTCGAGGTCCGCGAACAGCCCTCCGTCGCCTGCGCCGAAATACTCGTCCCCGATGTTCCTTCCGCCGACGATGGTCGTCGCGTCGTCGGCGATGAAGCTCTTATTGTGCATGCGGCGGTTGAGGCGGCTAAAATCGAGGGCGAAGCCGGCCGCCTTGGGAAAGCGGATGCGAAATGGATTGAAAAGCCGGATCTCGATGTTCGGATGACGGTCGAGCGCAGACAGGATCGTGTCGAGTCCGGAGATGCCGTTGTCGTCGAGAAGCAGTCGAACCTGCACGCCTCTCTCGGCTGCACTGTGGACCTCCTCGAGAAGCAACGTCCCCGTCCGATCGCCATGCCAGATGTAGTATTGAAGATCGAGATGCCGCTTTGCTTGGCGTGCAAGCAGGATGCGCGCGGCAAAGGCGTCATTCGCGTCCGCCAAAAGGTGGATGCCCGACTGGCCGTCATGTCCCTTCGCGGCGTCCTCCGCGGCGGTTCGCAGAGGGCTCACGCTATCATGTCGGGGTGGAAAGGCGTCCTCTTCGAGCTTCCGAGGCGGCAAACGGTTGAACGTGCGAAGCGCCCATATGGAGGCGAGTATCGAGCCCGTTGCGGCGATAGCCGCGACCTTCCGGCTCACCTTCATTGGGCGCCAGCCGCATCGAGGTCGGCGCCGGCGCCCAGCCTGTTTTCCGCGGTGCCACTCTTGAAAGCTAGTCGAGCACGACGCTCCGGTGCAGATATCATTAGTCCCCCTAGGTCAGAAGCTATACGCCCAGCGTTACGCCTGCGTTCCATACTCTGGGAAAACCGATACGTCTAAGAGGGTGGATTGCTGATCCGTTTGGCGTCGAAGGTTTCAGGCTTTCCTACATCCTCCGCGCTGCAAAGCCGTATCGACGCGTTTGCACGGACAATGGGCTCTCCGCTCCGAGGACGAGGGCCGGAGGCCAGATGTATTCCGGGTCCTTCGAGCGCATGGCTGTAGAGATCCCAGTATCGTTGCCATTCACGTGTCGAGCTACTTACGCTCACCGTCATGTGACCCGAGCGGAGTGGGATGTAGCGAGCCGCCCGATCCAGGTCGGCTCGCTCCAGCAGGAAGCAGGACGCGCCATTCGCGAGCGCGATGCCGGCAGCGCGCTCGATCACCGCCCGTCTGACTTTGGCGTCCGGCCAGGACCGTGGCGCAAGCAATTGGATGTCAAATGTCATTGGGCCGGTCGTCCCGGAACGTTCAACGAGAAACGTCGGTAAGCGGTCCGACGTGCCCAAATCGGCATATGCCGGATGGGAAGCGATGACGACAACAAGCCCGACGACCCGAAGGGCTCGACGGAATGCAGGCGCGTGTCTCGAGTTAGATGGCTCATTCACTGACGGCACTCCGGGTCTGGGCGGGGTTCATTCGCCAGACCTATCGTCACCCTCTCTATGCCGGCCGTTTCCCGCCTGAACGCTGACCTATGTCAGCGCGATGGAAAGGTCGTCCGCTACCCGTTGCTCTTGCGGGCGGACCACGCGTGCATGGTTGAAACGGCGTAGGACCTCCCAAACTGCCGCTGATCCATTTCGCTGGCGCCCGGCAGAGCAGACCCGAGGAGGCGGAAGTAGGATGGCAGACCCGTATCAGACCCTAAATGTCGCGCGTGATGCGGACGCCGCTACGATCAAGAAGGCGTATCGGCGCCTCGCAAAGGAATTCCATCCGGATAGGAATGCAGGAAAGCCGGATGCCGCCAAAAAGTTCTCAGAGATATCTGCCGCCTACGAACTCCTCTCTGATCCCGAGAAGCGGGCTAGCTACGATCGCGGTGAGATCGACGAGGACGGCCATCCCAAGGCACCTTATGGCTTTTCGGACTTCAATGGCGCCGGCCCTTTCTATCGTTCAGGCGGTTTCAGGACGGATGGACAGGGCGGTTCTTCCACATTCGAATTTACCGGCGATGGCGCAGACTTCGCCAGCATCTTTGGCGAGATGTTTGGGGATGCTCAGGGTCGTCGGCGTTCCTCCTTCAGGCAGCGGGGATCCGACGTCGCATATCGGCTGGCTGTGAGCTTCGAGGATGCCGCTGCCCTTCGTCCGCAGCATATCGACTTGGGCGATGGTCGATCCATAGAGCTGAAGTTGCCGGCAGGCTTCGAAACCGGATCTAAGGTTCGGGTGAGGGGGCATGGCCAAGCCGGTCCCGATGGCAATGGCGATGCTATCGTAATCCTCGAGATTCAGCCGCACCGGTTCTATAATAGGGTTGGGGATGACGTCCATCTCGAGTTGCCGGTGCGTTGGGACGAAGCTGTGCTTGGAGCGAAGGTGCGCGTCCCGACGCCTGATGGTCCAGTGCTGCTTACCATTCCCAAGGGGTCGACTTCTGGACGAACGCTTCGTGTCCGTGGCAAGGGCTTCCATCGTGAAGGCGGAGGCCGAGGTAACGAGCTGGTTCGGCTTTTGGTCGATCTCCCAGCAAATGATCCGCAGCTTGAGAAGCTAGCGAAGTCTTGGTCGACGGAGCACCACGAGAATCCGCGCGCAGCACTTGGTGTCTGACATCTTGCATATGGCTGATCCATGTCAGGTCGGTCATCGGGAAGGATGGGCACCATCGTCGCCTACCAACCAAAGGAGGCTGACGTGGCAAGAGCTATTGGTATCGATCTCGGCACGACGAATTCCTGTGTCGCGATCATGGAGGGCAAGAATCCCAAGGTAATCGAAAACGCGGAGGGCGCTCGGACGACCCCGTCGATGGTCGCATTCCGTGCTGACGGCGAGGTGCTGGTCGGCGCTGCGGCCAAGCGTCAGGCGGTGACGAATCCGGAGCAGACGCTCTTCGCGATCAAGCGCCTGATCGGCCGTCGCTATGATGACCCCATCGTCCAGACGGACAAGGAAATGGTCGCATATAAGATCGTAGCAGGACCGAACGGTGACGCATGGGTGGAGGTGAACGGGAAGAAGTCGAGCCCGAGCGAGATCTCGGGACACATCCTCCGTAAGATGAAGGAGACGGCGGAGAAGTATCTCGGCGAGCCGGTGACTGAGGCCGTTATCACGGTGCCTGCCTATTTCAACGATGCCCAGCGTCAGGCGACAAAGGACGCTGGGACGATTGCCGGTCTTGAGGTTTTGCGCATCATCAACGAGCCGACCGCGGCCGCGCTGGCCTATGGCCTCGAGAAGAAGAAGACCGGCACTGTCGCCGTCTACGATCTCGGCGGCGGCACGTTCGACGTCTCGATCCTCGAGCTCGGTGACGGCGTGTTCGAGGTGAAGTCCACGAACGGCGATACCTTCCTGGGTGGCGAGGACTTCGACAAGCGCATCATCGATTTCCTGGCGGACGAGTTCAAGAAGCAGCAGGGCATCGACCTGCGGCAAGACCGGCTCGCTCTCCAGCGGCTGAAGGAAGCTGCGGAGAAGGCAAAGATCGAATTGAGTTCGGCCACCCAGACCGACATCAACCTTCCTTTCATCACGGCCGACCAAGCCGGTCCCAAGCATCTGGACATCCGCCTGACGCGGGCGAAGCTGGAGGCACTGGTCGAGGACCTCGTTACTCGGACGTCTGAGCCCTGTCTGGCAGCGCTCAAGGATGCTGGCATTTCGGCATCAGACCTGGACGAGGTGATCCTCGTCGGCGGAATGACCCGGATGCCCAAGATCGTGGAGACGGTTAAGTCGATCTTCGGCCGGGATCCGCATCTTGGCGTCAATCCCGACGAAGTCGTGGCATTGGGTGCCGCCATTCAGGCTGGGGTGCTCAAGGGCCAGGTCGAGGATGTCTTGCTGCTGGATGTGGCACCGCTCTCCCTTGGAATCGAGACGCTCGGTGGGGTGATGACAAAGCTGATCGACCGCAACACGACAATCCCCACACGGAAGAGCCAGATCTTCTCGACGGCTGAGGACAACCAGTCCGCCGTCACGATCCGCGTATTCCAGGGCGAGCGCGAGATGGCAGCTGACAATACGCTGCTTGGCCAGTTCAATCTGGAGAACATCGCTCCAGCGCCGCGTGGCCTGCCGCAGATCGAGGTCGCCTTCGACATCGATGCGAACGGCATCGTAAACGTATCGGCCACCGACAAGGGGACCGGGCGTGAGCAGAAGATCACCATTCAGTCTTCAGGGGGTCTGACGGAGGACGAGATCCAGCGGGCACTCAAGGACGCCGAGGAGCACGCAAGTGAGGACAAGGCCAGACGGGAGTTGGCTGAAACGCGAAACCAGGCAGACGCTCTGATCTTCGTCGCTGAAAAGCGTCTCGAGGAGGCAGGCGAGAACGTTGGTGTCGCTGACAGGACCGCTGTCGAAGAGGCGATGTCCTCCCTTAAGGAAACGATGGCGGGAGACAATGTCGAGCCCATCCGCCGGAAGACTGAGGTCCTGGATGAGGCGACCCGCCGTCTGGGCGATGCGATCAGCGCCCAGCAGGCGGAAGAGCCAGCAGCGGACGATGGGATCGTCGACGCCGAGTTCGAAGAAGCCGGCGAGCAGAAGAGCTGACGAACGCTGGCTCAACCCTCCATAGCGAGATGGAACGATATATGACGCAACAGGATGAAAGCGGGGATGGCGATCTCGCCCAACCCCAAGATGATTTGCAGGACTCATCGCGCATCGAAAAGGAGGGGGCTGGGGTGGGACAGCCAGCCTCGGACGCCGAGAGTCCGAATGAGTTGAAGGATCGGTTGCTCCGGGCGCTCGCTGATGCGGAGAATGCAAGGAAACGCGCAGACAGCGCGCATCAGGCGGGACGCACAGCTGGTGTGGCGGAAGTCACGCAGGGCCTCATACCGGCTCTCGATAGCCTCGATTTCGCTATGACCACGCTGAAGCCGGCATCGGAGGATCTAGAGCCGCAATTGCACGCGATTCATGAGGGTCTGGAGGCCACGCGTCGTGCGTTTCTCAACGCTTTCGCCAGGTTCGGGATTGAGCTGATCAGTCCGAATGCTGGCGAGCGGTTCGATCCGAACATCCATGAGGCCGTTACCACGCAGCCGGGCAAAGAAGCCGAGGCTGGTAAGGTAGCGGCCACGCTTCAGAGTGGATACCGGGTCGGAACGAGGCTGATCCGACCTGCGCGGGTCGTGATCGTGGATGGCGCTGCTTCCACCTGAACGAGAAACACTAGGCTTGCCGGCGGCAACGAAAGGGGCGTGGATGGAGCCGGCGGCAGCTTCTGGGCTGCCGCCGGCTTCAATTTATTTGCGGGGCTGACTGGACCGCCGGGCGGCATCGAATTTCGACCCTACGGGGTCGAGGAGCCCCGTTGCAGACTGCGAACCCGCAGTGCGCCGCTCGATGTCTGCGACGACGGCGAGCAGATCGGTCATTTCGGCCTCGGTTGCATAGCCAAGCGCGCGACCCAGACGCAACTGCGCGGTAGCGGTCGCCAGGTAGGCTCGCATCTGCGTGCTTTCCGTTTCGCTGCGCTTCTTCTTCTCAAGCAGGCTGCGTGCCTGCTCCAAGGCCGCCTGTGCGCGGACCAGCGGGAGGGGGATAATCACGTCCTTGACCACAAGGGTCGAGAGCGTGGTCTGCAAGGCGACCTTCGCTGCCTGCGCCTTGCCATCGTGAAGCAGGGCGGCCGCTTTCTTCAGCGCATCTGGATAGGTGGCGAGCGGTAGCTTGCTGACGCTTACAACCGTCTCCGAGGCAAGATCTGAGATGAGGCGCCGAGCGACCTGCAATTGCCCCTGCGCCAAAGCGGCTGCCGCTTGGCCGCGGAGCTTTTCGACATCCGCTTCGGTGGCGACGACATCGTGGGTCGAGACTGTCGCTCCGACCATGGCGAAACCCAACCCTGGATTCCGGGCGAGCACTATCTCCAGCTTGCCGGTTGCACGCGTCAGTGCGGCGAGTGCATCGTCGGGCTTGTTCTGATCGATGGCCTCTATTGCGTTCTGGGTCTCTCGGAGAGCCTCGGCAGCCTCATCGACCACCTTGTCGCGTTTCTGAGTCTCCGGCGAGGGAGCCGGTGCCGCAGCCGTGCTCTGGGGCGACGCCTGGGCGAAGGCATGTGTGGGGATCGAAGCGACGAGTGCTGCAACCGCCGTCGAAACCGCTAGCTTCTTGCTCATATTCCACCTCGTTCTGACTGTTGTGTTGGTGGACAGGCCAAAACGTGGGGGCGTTCAGCCTGCCGCCCCGGTTCCGCGCCCGAAGGTGGGCCAAGGCTGGTCAATCTGGCTACGGTCGGTCGGTATCGACGCTGATCTATCTCAGCGGGCGCAAAAGTCGTTCGATGGCTGGTGGGCGAGACGCGGATCCACTGACCCGCCGCACCCTTTGCCGCTCATGTTGACAAGATACAATGATGTATATATATCCCCGGTATAGAAAGGGGTGTGCGATGTTTGAAAATCGGATCGAGGCAGGCCTTGTTACGCGTCGCTGCGAGGCAGCGCTGGAGGGATGGGGTTTGGATGCGGAGGAACGGCACGGGCTTCAGGTCTGTGGGATCAGCCCCTGCGAGCCCGGGGCGGCTGTGGCGCTGGAGACGCGTGCGCGTCATCTGGTCGATGTGGACCGGAGTGTTGCAGCCCTCGTGGGGCGTGAGGCCCTGATGCCGCTCTGGCTCCGTCTTCCGCAGGAGGGACTGTCGGGCATGGCGCCGTTGGATGTCATGCTCGCTCATCAGTCCGGGTTGCGCTTCGTGCGCGGGCTTCTGCTGCGCGAACAGCTCTCGCGGGGGTTCGCGTGACGCGCGGAATGATCCTCGACATCGCTACGCGGGTCGAGGTCCCGAGGCGTGGTGGCGCGGAGAGGCAGTATCGAAGCCCCGTCCGATCCCTCGTATGCGAGGGCATCGTCGCCTTCGCGATGCTCGAGTTCGAGTTGGACGAGGAGGGTTTGTGCTCGAGCTTTTCTCTCGAGAGTATGGATCGGCGGATGGCAGGCGAATCCGCCGTTGTAGTCAAGGCCGAACGTAAGCTGGCGGCGCTGCTTAAGAACGAAGGGGCGCTGATCATGTATCACGGCCGTCGGGATCTCGCAGCACTGCGGCTGGCTGCACTGCGCCACTTCCACTTCTCTATCGGAGGAGCGGTGAACTGGTTGATCGACGCCCAGGGTAGATACTTCGACCTCGTGACTATGCTCGCTTCAGGCACTGGCGAGGAGGATGAGTTCAGCGACTTGGTCGCTCGCTTCGGAGGTGGCTTGAAGAGCCCTCAGACGATGCCTGTTGGTCCGGTCCGGCGCGAGCGGGTCACGGCCGAGGTCAACGTCGTCCAGGCTATGATGGTCTATCTGCACCTGCTCGCGGAGATCCGGCGGTCTTTCCAGCCGCTGTCGCATGGGATGATGGCTCTTACGGATTTTATTTCGTCGAGATCGTCGTCCTCACCGCACCTCGTCCAGTTGCTTGAAACTGAGGTTTTCAAGACCTTTGACACGATTCCGTTTTGATAGCGGATCGCTCGGTGTCCCGGTTTGAAGACTGCCTGCCGGCGTCGTCCGACTGCAGCCATCTTGACGCGGGAAGCGACAATGGAACAAAAAGGGAACGAATCAACCGTTGTCGAGTCTCTATGCCGTTATGTCCACCGTTCGCGTCCTCGAAGATCTACGTGCGCGTATTGCGTCAATCGAAGGCGTAGCGGTCCGGCACGGCTTGCTGCCGTTCGGCCAAGAGGAGTTGGACGCTGAGCTCCCAGGTGGGGGGATCGTTAATGGAGCGCTTCACGAATTTGCCGGGAGCCAAGACCTTGCTGACGACGCCAGTGCTACGATCTTCCTAGCTGGGATCCTTGCTCGGCTGGACGGACCAGTGATTTGGTGCCTCACATGGCGCGACCTCTTCGCACCGGCCCTCAGTCAGGCAGGTCTCCATCCAGACCGGGTGATATATGTTGAAGCTGGCAGCGATACGCAGGTTCTCCTGGCGATGGAGGAGGCCCTCCGCCATTCCGGTATCGCAGGTGTCGTTGGGGAAGTGACGAAGTATTCGACGACCGCGTCCAAACGTCTGCAACTCGCGGCTGAGGCTTCGGGTGTGACTGCCTTCGTGTTCCGTCGAGCATCTCGAACTGAACAGGTCGCCGAGGGCACCGCAGCGGTGACGCGGTGGCGGGTGCGCGCCGCTCCGAGTGCGCCACTTGGTATTCCAAGCGTCGGTCGGCCTCGTTGGGAGGTGTCTTTGGAACGCGTGCGTGGGGGAAATCCCCGCGCTTGGCTTGTGGAGGGGTGCGATGCGCAGGGTCGTATCGCTCTTCCTGCGGCACTGGTCCACGGACCGGCTGCGCAGGAAGGGCAGCACGCAGCCGCTTAACGGAGCTATTGGCCGCCCACTCGTCACTGCCGTTGCCGACCATGGCCGCCGCATCGTGGCGTCGACGGACGTGGCGGCGTCAGCACTGGGGATCACAACCGGCATGACCGTGACCAAGGCGCGCTCCTACGCACCTGATCTGGAGGTCGTGGATGCGGATTTCGATGCGGATCTCGAGGGACTTCGGCAACTCGCGTTCTGGGCAGGGCGACGCTACTCGCCCATCGTCGCAGTGGCACAGCCGGATGGTCTTTGGCTGGACATAACCGGATGTGCGCAGCTCTTCGACACGGAGCGTGCGCTGGTGAACGACCTTCACCGGCGGGTGGCGGCCTTTGGGCTTTCCATGCAGATTGCTGTCGCCGACACTGCAGGATGTGCGCACGCTGTGGCGCGGCATGTCCCTGCTGGGCGGCCGGTGATCATCGAACCGGGCGACCATCGGAAGGCAATCGCGCTTCTACCAGTGTCGGCGCTCCGTCTCGACCAGCAGGCCGTGATTGGTCTGCGTAAGCTCGGGTTCGAGCGGATCGAGCAACTCATAGCGACTCACAGAGCACCTTTGGCAAAGCGCTTCGGGCGCGATCTCCACCGCCGGCTCGACCAGGCGCTAGGGTTTGTGCCCGAGCCGATAGAGCCGATCTTTCCTTATGCCCTTCCGAGCTGCCGCCGTGGTTTCATGGAGCCGATCCTGACGGCCGAGGCTTTTGGGTGCGTCATCGGCGATCTTGTATCCGATCTCGTGGCGCAGCTTGTCACGATGGGAAGAGGCGCGCGGAAGCTCGATTGCTTCTTCTACAGGGTAGATGGGCATGTGCAGGCGATCCGGGTCGGAACGGCCAAGCCCTCAAGGGACCGTGGCCATCTGGCTAAGCTGCTAACGGCGAAGATGGAGACGATTGACCCCGGTCTCGGGATTGAGGCGATGCTGCTGGTAGCGCCACTCGTAGACGTTATGGGACCGGAAGGTGCTGGGCTTGAGGGCATGATGCGGAGCGGCCGGCGTGAGCCGGATCTTTCGGCGCTCGTCGACGCGCTTGCTAACCGGTTCGGCGGGCGACGGTTGTTCCGGAATGCCCCGAACCCCAGTGCAATGCCTGAACGCACGGTGGTGAGGGGATCTCCCATCGGTGTGGCCGGAGGGGCGACCTGGGACGAGGACCTGCCACGGCCCTGTCGTATGTTAAGCCCGCCTGAGCCCATCGACGTTACTGCGATGATGCCGGATCATCCGCCAGCGATGTTCGTCTGGAGGCGCAAGCGCTTCCGTGTCACACAAGCGGACGGGCCGGAAAGGCTTCATGGCGAGTGGTGGCGTGAGCAGGGTGTAGAGGCTGACCGTCCAATGATGGTTCGCGACTATTATCAGGTGGAGACGCAGTCTGGGGGGCGCTACTGGGTCTTTCGTCTTGGAGATGGCGAGAATCCCGCCACCGGTCCGATGCGATGGTTCATTCATGGCGCCTTCGCATGATGCCCGGCTACATCTTGTCTGGTATTCTCCATGGCTTCCGCTGATGCTGGCTATGTTGAGCTAGAGGTCACAACCCACTTCAGCTTTCTCCGGGGCGCATCCAGTCCAGAGGAGCTTTTCGCCACGGCCTCGGCCCTTGGCCTTGATGCCATCGGAGTGGTTGATCGCAATTCGGTGGCTGGAATCGTTCGTGCCTGGGATGCCGAGAGGGCGACTGGCGTAAGAGCCATCATTGGCTGCAGGCTCGACCTGGCGGACGGCGCGGCGGTGTTGGTCTACCCGACGGACCGCGATGCATATGGTCGAATGTGCAGACTTCTCAGCGTTGGGAAGTCGCGTGCGGGCAAGGGGGCGTGCCAGCTCGATTGGGATGACGTCGAACAATGGAGCGAGGGTCTGATCGCGATCCTGGCACCTGATCAGGCGGATGCGTTCACGGATGCGGCGCTTCATCGGCTGAAGCGCATATTCCGGGATAGGGCCTACCTTGCGCTGTCGATCCGCCGCAGGCCGCGTGATGCCGTCCGCCTGCGCGATCTTGCAGCGATGGCCGCCAAGGCGCGTGTCCCGACGGTGGCAACTGGCAACGTCCTTTATCACATTCCCGATCGGCGGCTGCTACAGGACGTCGTGACGTGCATCCGGGAAAAGTGCACCATTGACGAGCTTGGCGGTCGGCGCGAGCAGTATTCCGATAGGCACCTGAAGCCTGCAGCGGAGATGCACCGGCTCTTCAGGCGCTATCTCAAGGACACGAGCCCCGTTGCTCGAAGCGTCGAGATAGCCGCCCGGTGCACCTTCAGCCTCGAACAGCTAAAATACCAATATCCGGACGAAATCAGTGTGCCGGGGCGCACGCCGCAGGAGGAGCTGGCGCGGCTTACCTGGGAGAAGGCGCCACTGAGATATCCAGATGGCGTGAGCGCTGAGGTCCACAAGCAACTCGAACACGAACTGCGTCTGATCGCGGAACTCGATTACGCACCCTACTTTCTGACGGTTCACTCGATCGTTGCTGAGGCTCGTCGGCGTGAGATTCTTTGCCAAGGGCGAGGATCTGCAGCCAATAGCGCGGTCTGCTACGTCCTCGGCATCACCTCGATAGATCCCGTTCGCTCTGAACTCCTGTTCGAACGGTTCGTGTCGGCCGAACGTCGTGAGCCACCTGATATAGATGTCGACTTCGAGCATGAGCGGCGGGAGGAAATGATCCAGTGGATCTATGAGACATATGGCCGCGACCGCAGCGCGCTGACAGCGGTGGTGACCAGATATCGAGCTCGCGGCGCCGTTCGCGAGGTGGGCAAGGCGCTGGGACTGTCGGAGGACATGACGAGCGCGCTATCGTCGTCGGTCTGGGGTTGGAGCCGTGAGGGCGTCGAGGAGAAGCATGCCGAAGAGTTGAACTTCGACATGGGAGACAGGCGGCTGGCGCTCACGCTTGATCTCGCACGGCAACTCATCAACACGCCTAGGCACCTCTCTCAGCATCCGGGAGGCTTCGTCCTTACTCGCGATCGGCTGGACGAGCTCGTCCCAATCGAACCTGCGGCGATGGACGATCGCCAGGTAATTGAATGGGACAAGGACGATATCGACGCGCTCGGCTTCATGAAGGTCGACGTCCTTGCACTTGGTATGTTGAGCTGCCTGCGGCGTTCGTTCGAATTCATGTCCAACGACAAGGGTGTAGACGTGGACCTCGCCACCATCCCGGCGGAGGATCCTGCCACCTACGCAATGATCCGGCGGGCCGACACGCTCGGGGTTTTTCAGATTGAGAGCCGCGCCCAGATGGCTTCGATCCCGCTCATGGCGCCCAGAACCTTCTATGATCTCGTGATCCAGGTGGCGATTGTGCGACCGGGACCCATTCAAGGTGACATGGTCCATCCCTACCGCCGCCGAAGGAATGGGGAGGAGAAGGTGACTTACCCAACGCCGGAGTTGCGCCGTGTGTTGGAGAAGACGCTCGGCGTGCCCTTGTTTCAGGAACAGGCGATGCGCGTGGCGATCGAGTGCGCCGGGTTCACTGCAAGTGAGGCGGACCTGCTCCGGCGCGCGATGGCGACCTTCAAGCTCACAGGAGGCGTGTCGCATTTCCAGGACAAGCTGATCGGCGGAATGGTTGCGCGAGGCTACGATCGCGAATTTGCCGAGAAGACTTTCAAACAGATCGAAGGGTTCGGCTCCTATGGCTTTCCCGAGAGTCACGCGGCGAGTTTCGCATTGCTGGCCTATGCCTCGTCTTGGGTGAAGTGCCACCACCCGGATGCGTTCTGCGCCGCTCTGCTCAACGCCCAGCCGATGGGATTCTACGCACCTGCGCAAATCGTTCGAGACGCAAAGGAGCATGGCGTCGATATCCGTCCTATAGACGTGAACCATAGCCGCTGGGACTGCACGCTCGAACCAACTGGTCGTCGATACATGGCGGTGCGCCTCGGGCTTTGCATGGTTCGCGACCTGGCTAACGCTGACGGCGCGGCGATTGTGGCTGCGCGCGGCGATCAGCCTTATGAAACCGTGGAGGAGATCCAGCGCCGAGCGCATGTCGGAAGGGGCGCGCTGGATCGGATCGGTGACGCCGACGGGTTCGGATCGCTCAACATGTCACGTCGCGAGAGCCTTTGGAATGTGAGGGGACTGGGAAACGAGGCCCTGCCTCTATTCGCCGCGGCCGATGAGCGGGACGGTCGGCTACGCGTGGAGGCGCCTGAACCCGAAGTGCTGCTCTCTCCGATGACGGAAGGTAGCGAGGTGGTAGAAGACTACCGGGCGTCCGGCCTTAGCCTGCGCGCGCATCCGCTTGCCTTCCTGCGTGAGGAGCTTCGTGCCCGTAAGATGATCACCTGTGAGGAGTTGCGGAGGGTCCGCGATGGGCGCTGGATTGAATTGGCCGGCATCGTGCTAGTGCGGCAGAAGCCAGGGTCAGCGAAGGGGGTGATGTTCATCACGCTGGAGGATGAGACCAACGTCGCCAATCTCGTCGTTTGGACCAAGGTGTTTGAAGCGCACCATCGCATTGTCCGAGGAGCGTCAATGATGGGGGTTCGGGGCCAGGTCCAACGCGAAGGGGAAGTTATCCACCTCATTGCGCAGCGGCTGATCGATATGTCTCCACTATTGGCGAGCGTTGGCACTCGTGGTGACCTATCCGATGTCTATCGGGTCAGCCGAGCCGATGTGGGCAAGAACCCTGTATCGCCCGATCCTAGGGATCCGGCCAATCGCACCTTGGGTAGGGCAGCGCGTGAAATCTACATCCCAGATCTCAGGCTTGGATCCGGGATCATCCCTGGTCAGCCGACTGAGGGGATCAAGGTGAAGCCGCGGGACTTCCGATAGTCGGAATCCGCTTACGGCACAGAAACGGCGTAGTTGAGCGACCAAAATCGGGGATATGACTAGAATGCAAGTCTGGGGTCGATAACCGGCAAACCGGTTCGCGATGGCCTCTGCATTGGAACAAGTTTCTGACATACCAGCAGCCGCCCGTAACGCCTCGAGCGGGGGTAGTTACCGGTAGATCACACTGGACCAGGTTGCGCCCGGTCGCTCGAAATACCGGGGTGGCCCAGGCCACCCCGGTTGACGCTCACTTATCGTGGAGCGAATGCTTCAGGTCACGGATTTCGTCATGTCCGTCCTTTACCACGACGTAGGCCTGCTCAATGATCGCCTTGACCGCGGGGCTCACTGCGGTGTCGCGGATGGCGTCCTCGAACTTGTGCTTGATGTGATCCTCGCCAGACTCAACCTGATCGACGATCGCGACGTCGTCACTCGACATGCTGTTACGCAGGTTGAGGAACAAGCGGTGCGCGCCGGCGAGCAGCGTGCCGTCGTCTTCAGGCTTGCCACCAAGCGCACGGACTTCGCTTTGCAACTTGGTGGTGAGTTCTTGGCGCTCTGAGCCGCGACGGAAGAAGATCGGCGTGAAGCGTGACGTTTCCGAGGCCTTGGCCGCTTCGGCATAGCCGTCAGCGCTATCGATGACGGTCTCGATAAGTGAGTTCAGCGTCTTGATATCATGGTCGTTCGACACGGGGTGCACTCCTTCTGGTTGGCTCTGCAAAGAATGGTCGAACCCCATCGAGGTTTCGGTAGACGCCAAACTTAGTCGCATCGGGGCCCCGGCGTGGCGCAGTCAGTGCGTTTCCTTGCTGCCGATGGTGCGGCAGCGGTCCGAGCAATATTTCACACTCTCCCAGTCGCGTTCCCACTTCTTGCGCCACGCGAAAGGTCGCTGACATACAGCGCAATTCTTCGTCGGGAGGTTCACTTTCTTGTGGGCCATGGCTAGCGCTAACATCTCTCCTACGCGCAGTGCTGCCGATGGACAGCATCAACGTGAAATCGCGGCATTTCCACCGACGAAGCGGGAAGCAGCTCAGCTATTCTTACGGATTGGGATGTATCGGCACGTGAACACCGGATCGCCTGTCGATGAAGACGGCGTAAGGTGGATGTGGAGCCGCTCTTCTCCGATTGGCTGATCGAGACAGAACGCCTTCTCGGCCTCGTAGATGTCGTCACGATGCGGTTCGATCCAGTGCCTGACGGACTTGAGTGCGCGCGACTTCGCCTTGGCCTCGTTTTCCGCCACGACGAAGACGTTCTTGTGCCGTTCGGCAAACTCGCCCGGTTCGTATCCACCCAGGTTGACGAAGAAGAGCCGTTCCAAGCCTTCCGAGGGTTCTGGCTTCAGGCTTACGTCATGCCCGTCCGCATGTTCGATTTCCGCCCAACAGTCGACATGCAGGCTACGTGCGGTGCCCCACCACTGACGCCTGAGCTCGGGGAAGCACTCCTCGATGGACTGGGCCACTACGAACCTGACGTCGTGAATCTCGATGTTGGCGCCAGGAAATTCCCCACCCACATAAACCGCAAATAGCTTCACGCGCGAATTTCTCCACCTGGCCTGACGTATCCTCCGAACGCAGAACGGGGCTGGTCGTTCACTATGGATGCTAGCTTATCGGCAACAACGCTTCCCATGCCATGCGCGCTTGTCAGGCCTTGAACGAACGGATGCCGCCCCATCAGAAAGGGCAGGCTTAGGCAGAACAGTTGGTCCTCGGGTATCTCATCGGAGATAGGATGATACTCCTCATCCACGGCGATACCACGGGAGGGTTTTGCCTCTTTGGACTTGTAACGGTTTTGCGCCGGTCACCTGAGAGTTTAAGGCTCGTTCAAGGAGACCGACGAGATGATCAAGCATAGCGAAGAGTTCAAGCAGGAGGCGGTGCGCATTGCGCTGACCAGCGGGTTGCCGCGCGAACGGGTTGCGTCGGATTTGGGGGTCGGCAAGTCGACCCTGAACAAATGGGTGTCGCATTATCGCCCCTCGGACCTGGTGTCCGCGCCGCAGGCTGATCTGGCACGGGAGAATGAACGGCTTCGCCTGGAGAACCGTGTGCTCCGGGAGGAGAGGGAAGTACTAAAAAAGGCGACTCAGTTCTTCGCGAGCCAAAGGCCGTGAGGTTCGCCTTCGTGCACAGCTGGCGGCACCGTTGGTCGGTGGAGTTGTTATGCCGTGTTCTGCAGGTCAGTGAGCGCGGCTATCGGTCCTGGCGCTCGCGGCCGATTAGTCGCCGGGAGCGGACGGACATGAAGGTGCTGGCCCATATTCGGGAGCAATATAGTCTGAGCCTTGGCAGCTATGGTCGTCCCAGGATGACGATGGAGCTCAAGGAAGCAGGGCTCGACGTTGGTGAGCGCCGGGTCGGCCGCCTCATGCGGATCAACGGGATAAAGCCGGTTCGCACGCGCAAGCACAAGGTCACGACGGACAGCCACCACCGCTTGGGTGTCGCGGCGAACTGGCTGGACGGGGATTTTGCCGCCAATGCACCCAACCGGAAATGGGCGGGCGACATTACTTATATCTGGACGTCAGAAGGCTGGCTCTATCTGGCAGTCATCCTCGACCTGCACAGCCGCCGTGTCGTTGGCTGGGCGGTCAGCGACAGGATGAAAAAGGACCTGGCGATCCGGGCGCTGGATATGGCGGTGCGCCTGCGCAAACCGCCACAGGGCTGCATTTTCCACTCCGATCGCGGCAGCCAATATTGCTCCTACGACTATCAGAAGAAGCTGCAGGCCTATGGCCTGCGTCCATCAATGAGCGGCAAGGGCAATTGCTACGACAACTCCGCCGTCGAAACCTTCTTCAAATCCCTGAAGGCGGAAATGATCTGGCGGCAGAGCTGGCCTACCCGGCGACAAGCGGAAGCTGCCATCTTCCTGTACATCAACGGTTTCTACAATTCCCGCCGCCGCCATTCATATCTGGATGGCATCAGCCCACTCGCATTCGAAGCCAAGGTGGCATAATGAGATAGGTGACCGGCGCAAAACCGTTACAAGTCCACGGTGAACCTTCGATCAGGTAGAGCCGCTCGGGAGTAAACCCACCGACGAGGACATTGTCCAGTCCCTCTATGCCGGTGGAGGCTGGAGCCAACGGCTGATCTTTGATCGAGGTCATTAGTTCCTCCTCATTTCAGTGTTTCCCTGCTCATGTAGAGGTATCCAGGATCGAACTGGCCGCGCCGTGCCAGACCCTCAGGATCGGTGATCTGAACCAGGCCCGAGCGAAATGTGCAGAGCCGCTCCTCTCGCAGTTGCCGCATGACGCGGTTCACGTGGACGCTCGTTAGTCCGCAGATCTCGGCAAGGTCGCTCTGGGTGATGCCAAATGCGTAGCTGTGGCCGTCGCTGAGACCGACAGCCATGAGCCTAACGTTCGTCTCGGACAGGAAGTGTGCGACCCTGCCGAGCGCATCGAGCCGACCCATCCGAAAGAGCCACGCCCGATGGATCGCTGCATCGAGCAGCGTCGCATACCAGAGCTTCCGCGTCAGATCCGGCATCTCCTGGCTGATGGCATGGAGCGCGGAATGTGGCACTTGAGCTATGCTCGCGGGGGTAAGCGTGCTGACGTGGTGATCGAGCGACTTTAGCGGATAGGCGTGCAGGTCGACAAAATCGCCGGGCACGTGGATGGCTACCAGCTGCCGGAGGCCACGGTCATCATCGATATAGCGGCACATGAACCCCTCGAGCAGAAGGGTGCTTTGTTCCAGCACCTCTTCTGCTCTTATGACTAGCGACCGTGGGGCTAGGTTGGTGACCTCGGTAATCGAGCTTTCCAAACGCTCCCGCTCTTCGGCGGTAAGCGCGACATGACGGCGGCTCTGGAGAAAGCGTCCGGTTAACATATGTGCGGGACCTCCCCATCAGCGCGAAATCGAAGTCTCGCCCTTGGGTGGCCGTGAGTGAGCTGCGATCGTCGGGACGATTCGCAGAGAGTGGATGGTCGTGCGCTGATCGAGATCAGTGAGGGTCATTCGAAGTCCTGCAATCCAGTATGTCATTAGGGGTAGAATCCCCGGGTTTTACCTTCCGTATGCACACCGTCAGACCCGATCTTCACAAGCATAATCGTTACAACCGAAGTTAGTTTTTGCCCCTTAGATGCAACTCGTTTCGCCCGCATCGCTTTGGCCATAGGACTGCGAGCGCAACGTCGAATGACTTCATCGCTCATCAGATCTTCTTAATGCAGCGGGCAGGAACCTTTCTGTCCGATCCCACGGCTTTACTTAGAAAAGGCGCGATGATCATGGCGAAGTCCGCAAGTAATAATGTCGCCCGTAAGGCACGAGGGAAGTCGCCAACTAAGCCTGGCCAGAACCATGTAGAGCAGGGTGGGGAAGATACCGGCCTTCTACTGGGAAACGGGGGTGAAACGCATCAGACGGCGGGTGGCGATACCGAAGTTCTGACCACGCAGCAGGGCGTTCCGGTTTCCGATGATCAGAACAGCTTGAAGCAGGGCGCACGCGGACCCACGCTGCTTGAGGACTTCCACTTTCGCGAGAAGATATTCCACTTCGACCATGAACGCATCCCAGAGCGGGTGGTCCATGCCCGAGGATATGCAGCCCACGGCTTTTTCGAACTTACTGAGAGTCTGTCTGATGTGACAAGCGCAGACGTCTTTCAGCGAGTAGGAGAGAGAACCCCGGCATTCGTAAGGTTTTCCACGGTCGCCGGGTCCAAAGGATCACCTGACCTTGCGCGTGACGTTCGGGGCTTTGCCGTCAAAATCTACACCAACGAGGGCAACTGGGACCTCGTAGGCAATAACATCCCGGTCTTTTTCATCCAAGACGCGATGAAGTTCCCTGACCTGATCCATGCGGCCAAGCCTGCTCCCGACCGTGCGTTTCCACAGGCCCAGACAGCGCATGACAATTTCTGGGACTTCATCAGCCTGACGCCCGAGAGCATGCACATGGTAATGTGGGCCATGTCGGATCGCACCCTCCCTAGGTCGTTTCGAACCATGGAGGGCTTCGGTGTCCACACGTTCCGCATGCTTGACGCGGAAGGAAACTCTACCTTCGTAAAGTTCCACTGGAAGCCGAAGTCCGGTCTGCAGTCAGTGGTCTGGAACGAAGCTGTGAAGATCAACGGAGCGGACCCAGATTTCCATCGACGCGATCTCTGGGATGCGATTGAGAGCGGAGACTTCCCTGAATGGGAGCTCGGCGTGCAGCTCTTCGACGAGATGTTCGCGGAATCGTTCGACTTCGACGTGCTCGATGCGACGAAGATCATTCCGGAGGAGCTGGTTCCCGTCCGTATAGTAGGCCGGCTTGTGCTCGACCGGGTCGTCGACAACTTCTTTGCCGAGACGGAGCAGGTGGCGTTCTGCACCCAGCACGTCCCGCCAGGCATCGATTTCACCAATGATCCGCTCCTGCAAGGTCGCAACTTTTCCTATCTCGACACCCAGTTGAAGCGGTTGGGTGGACCGAACTTCACACACATCCCGATCAATGCGCCCAAATGTCCTGTCTCCCACTTTCAGCAAGACGGGCACATGGCGATCAAGTATCGCGCTGGCCGGGCCAATTACGAGCCGAACAGCTGGGGGCCGGGCCTCGGCGGACCTCGCGAGGATCCTATCCGCGGGTTTCGAAGCTACGAGGCGGAGCCCGATGGTCCCAAGCGCCGCATTCGGCCCGAGAGCTTTGCCGATCACTACAGTCAGGCGCGCCAGTTCCTGATCAGCCAGACGCCTGTGGAGCAGAAGCACATCGGCGACGCCTTGGTGTTCGAGCTCTCGAAGGTAGAGCGTGTCGACATCCGGTCGCGTGTGGTTTCCCATCTCGTCAACATCGACGCCGACCTCGCAGCAACGGTCGCGGACGGTCTTGGGATGGAGGTTCCAGAAGCGGCGGCGGCCGCGCGGCCCACCATGACCGAGCTTCCGCCATCGGCTGCTCTCAGCATCGTCAATAACGGCCCCGATAGCTTCGAGGGTAGGAAGGTGGGCATCCTCGTAACCGACGGTTCAGACAGCAAATTGCTCACTGCACTGACCAAGGCGATCGAAAAGGAGGGGGCGCTCTACGAATTGGTCGCGCCCAAGATCGGAGGGGTGACTCTTTCGGACGGCACGCAGATGCCTGCGAAGCAGAAGATCGATGGCGGTCCATCCATCCTCTACGACGCCGTTGCGGTCATCCCTTCGCCGGAAGGCGCTTCCATTCTTGCGATCGATGCGCCCTCCAAGGATTTCGTCACCGACGCGTTTGCGCACTGCAAGTTCATCGGGATCGGACCGGATGCCGCTCCGCTGTTCGAAAAGGCCGGACTATCAGACGATTTGGACGATGGCTGCCTGCCGGTGGGTTCGGCTAAGGATGCCACAGCCTTCATCGAGGCGTGTCGTAAGCTGCGGTTCTGGGATCGGGAGCTCAAGGTTGACCTTGATGCCCAAGCCGATGCTTGAGGCCCGCAACGCCCCGCTGCCGTCAGCGGCACGCATTCAGGAGCTACTTCTCGATGCCGCCCGGATCGGCCGGACCGATATGGTCGCTCCACTTCTCGCTGCCGGTGCAGACGTGGATGGCCGTGACCGGCACGGTTACACGGCACTCATCCTGGCGGCCTACCACGGTCACCTCGAGACTGCCGTCGAACTTCTTGATCGTGGTGCCGCGGTCGATGCAGTCGATGACAAGCGTGGAAACACGGCGCTCATGGGCATTGCCTTCAAGGGCTATGACGAGATCGCCGAGGAATTGATCGACGCAGGTGCGGACGTCAATCTGCGCAACAATGCCGGCCAGACTGCACTCATGATGGCGTCGCTTGTGGGACACGCTCGTATCGCATCGCTCCTGATGCGGGCGGGAGCAAACCCAACGCTCAGGGACGTCGCCGGCAACTGCGCTCGTTCGGTAGCTGCTGCTCAAGGCAATTCCGAGATGACCCTGCTGCTAGCAGGGCCCGTTCCGGCTGCGATGTCGAACATATCGAACCCACAGGTGGTCGCGCTTCAATAGCGTTCCGCCTTCGCAACAAAACCCTAACGATGAAAACAAAGAGGGTATGAATGAGGATCGCTGTCCTAGCGCACTTGAAGCATCCCATCGCCGAGCCTTTCGCCGGCGGTCTCGAGACGCATACTCACCTTCTCGCGCGTTCATTGCGAGATCGCGGCCATGACGTGACGATCTTCGCATCTACTAAGTCTGACCGCAGCCTCGGCCTCGAGGCTATATGCGACGAGACGGCTTTACTGGACGTGGGAACGGCTGAGGCGACAGACATCGCCTTCTTCCAGGAGCATCACGCCTACCTTTCTGTAATGCAGCGACTGCGCCGCAGCGCGTTTGATATCGTTCACAACAACTCGCTTCACTACCTGCCGGTGGCGATGGCCGATACGCTGCCGATGCCGGTCGTAACGACCTTCCATACGCCACCATTCTGCTGGCTCGAAAGTGGCGTCCGGCTATGCACGTCCTCGAACGCGAAGTTCGTATCGGTGTCAGATAGCGTCAGTAGGCTATGGAAGCACGTGGCCGGTCGCAGCGAGGTCGTGATGAACGGCATCGATTTGACTCGGTTCGCCTACAGAGCCGAGCCAGCGGCCGAACCCTATCTCGCTTGGCAGGGTCGGATCGTGCCTGAGAAGGGGCTCGAATTCGCGATCGCGGCGGCTCAGATCCTTGGCATGAAGCTAAGGATCGCGGGTCCGAGCCTAGACCGGACCTACTTCGAGACGGCGGTGATGCCGCACCTCGGTTCTGATGTCGTCTATGAAGGGCATCTGCCCCATGGAGATCTCTCCGAGTTGATCGGCGGCGCCCGCGCGCTCTTGGTGACCCCCCGGTGGGACGAGCCCTATGGCCTCGTTGTCGCAGAGGCCCTTGCCTGCGGTGTTCCGGTGGCGGCTTTCGATCGTGGGGCAATGAAGGAAATCCTCACCCCCGACTGCGGATCACTTGCTAAACCCGATGACGCACTCTCGTTGAGCGAAAGCGCCCGTCGCTCGATCAACCTCTCGCGAGCAGCAGCTCGTCGACGCGCGGAGATTGCCTGCGACGCGGAGGTTATGGTCGATGGCTATGAGCGCCTCTACGAACAGCTGGTCGATCATAGGCTGGATGAGGAGCTGATTGCTCAAAGGACGGTGCGCACGGCACGATCCTCAGTCCTTCAGGCCGCGATCGGACCCATTGCAGGTCTGGTTGCAAAGCCGGTTGCGATATGACCTGGGGACGGCATGCGGATGAGCCTACGGCAGAGTTCGTGGTCTGCGTTCCCAGCAGAAACGAGGCCGAGCGGCTTCCTATCCTGCTCCGTTCGCTAGCAGAGCAGGACTGCGAAACACCTGTCCACGTCCAGATCTGCGTCAACAACAGTCACGACGGATCGGTCGATCGGGTCTGCACAGCGGCACAGAGGTATGCTGACCGCCTTTTCATTCACCTTGATGAGATTGACTTTCCTCCGGAGACGGCAAACGCCGGCACGGCGCGCAGGCGGGCGATGGGTATCGGTCTTCACAGGCTCAGCTGCCTGGATACGGGTGTCCTCCTGACAACTGATGCAGACGCCCGGCTGCCATCCAATTGGATCACAGCGAACCTCGCTGCCATCAGTCAGGGCGCTGATTTGGTTGGAGGACGCATCCTGCTCGATAAGAGCGAAGCTGTGTCTCAGGACGTAGTGCGTCTCAGAGCGATGCTCGACAGTTATTGGGAGGAAGTGAGGGAGATTGAGGATGCGATCGATCCTCTGCCTCACGACCCTCCGCCGCGACATGGCGACCATACGGGGGCAAGCCTCGCGATAAGGGCCGCAACCTACATAGCTGCCGGGGGCGTTCCTCCCATCGTGACCGGCGAGGACCGGGCGCTGGTGTCCTCTGCACTCGCCACGGGCGCACGCCTTGCTCATCCGATGGACGTTTGGGTGGAGGTCTCTGCACGAACGGTGGGCCGGGCTGTCGGCGGGATGGCCGACTACCTGCGGAGGCTGGAGGCAGGCTCCGATGACGGACCCTACCTGCCGACACTGGAAGCGTGGCGGGACCTTGCCGAATGGCGTCGTGCTCTGCGTCAGGAGCAGGATGGCGACCGGCGTATTGCCGTGGAAGAGCGACTTCGGCCGCCGATGCCAGAAACCCTTCGGCTTCAAGACAGATACGGCGCGGCGTGAGTGGACCAATAGGATATTACGTCCACCACCATGGACGCGGCCACCTTGACCGGGCGACGCTACTGGCTGGAAAGATGGAAAGGGAGGTCATCCTCCTGGGAACAGGCCTCAGCGCGAACGGAGCAGATGGGGTCGAGCTCGCCGATGACAGGCTCGCGGCTGGGTTCGACGGCTTCGACGGTGAAGTCGCTCGCCCGCTCAGTCTTCACTACGCACCTCTACGCCATTCAGGGATCAGGCTGCGGACCGCTACGATCAGCCGCTGGTTCGAAAAGGCTGACCCGAGCTTGATGGTGGTCGATGTATCGACAGAGGTAGCGATGCTAGCGAGGCTGGCGTCCGTCCCGGTTGCGTATGTCCGGCTCGCAGGGCTGCGTGTCGACCAGCCGCATCTCGAAGCCTTTCGAAGCGCTCTGACCCTCATAGCGCCATTTCATGAGAGCCTCGAACACCCCGACACGCCGGAATGGGTGCGTAAAAAGACGTTCTACGCTCCGGGGCTTTGTCGACGTCCGAAGATATCCGAGCGGAACGTCCGTCGCATAGTGGTTGTGCTCGGGCGAGGCGCTTCTGGGCCTACCGCACGTCGCTTCCGCGACATGGCGCTTGCTCTGCCAAGCCATGAGATCGAAGTGCTGGGAGAAGTCGAAGGTGAAGTAGACTTGCCGGACAACCTGAAGTTGCGTGGGTGGGTTGACGATGTGGCAGAGACGCTTGGCCGAGCTGGCGTCATTGTCGGAGGGGCAGGGGATGGCGTGACCAATCTAGCCCTTGCCTGCGGTGCACCGTTCGTTTGTCTGCCTGAGGCCCGACCGTTCGATGAACAGGCCGCAAAGGGGCGCGCGCTTCAGGAACAAGGTGCGGCGTTGACACTTGGTGCCTGGCCGGACGCTAATTCTTGGCCGACGATCATCAATGCAGCTCTACGTCTCGTCCCGGATGCCAGCCACAAGTTGGATGCGCCTGATGGGGTCGCGCGCTGCGCGCAGCATCTCTCGGAATGTGCCGAAACCTCTCTTGCCAGGATTTATGCATGACAGCCTCTCCGCTGCCTCGCGATTGTCCAGCCAATCTCGAGACGAGGATACTCGACCGGCTGGCGGACCTTGGAGCACGATACGACGCCGCACCGAACTTTCCGAGCGAGAGCATGGCGCTGCTGCGGGAATCAGGCTTGCTGCGCAGATACGCACCGGCCGAGGCTGGAGGAGATCAGTTTGCGTCCGTCGAAGATCGGTTCCGGTCGATGATGGATGACCTGCGTCTCGTAGGCCGCGGGGATCTAAGCGTCGGTCGTCTATTCGAGGGACATTTGAATGCTATGGAGCTATTCGCCTGGTATGGCCGACCCGAGCAGATCGACGAGCTTCGTGCTGATCTGACCGCGGGTGCCGTGTATGGCGTGTGGGCGACCGAGCCGACGCCTGGCGTTTTCATGGAAGTCCGTGATGAAGGTTCGGTCCTCACTGGATCAAAGTCCTTCGCTACTGGGGCAGGTGGAATTGGTTACGCACTGATCACTGCGAAGGAAGGCGCGGACCGCAGGCTTGTGATCGTTCCAGCCGATGTTAGGTCTCGAGCCGATCTCTCAGGTTGGCGGGTCCGCGGCATGCGGGCTACGGGTAGTGGCCTCTATGACCTAAGTGGGATCGCCGTCGACCGACGGATGTTGCTTGGAGAGCCGGGTGATTATGACCGTGAGCCAAGGTTCACGGCTGGAGCTTGGCGTTTCACCGCTGTGCAACTTGGAGGGATCGAGGCACTGGTTATCGAGATCCGGCGGGCAATGTCCCAGGTCGCCCGTAAGGATCCACTCCAGCGTGCTAAGTTCGCCGACGCGGTCGTCTTTGCGCGCACCGCATACATGTGGGTGAAGGAGAGCGGGCTGAGAGCCATTCGGCAGGACCAGGACGCGCCTGCTTTCGCGCTTATGACGAGAGGTGTCGTCGAACGTGCAGGCTTGAAGGTCATTGAGTTGGCTGCGCGCATCATTGGAACCCGTAGCGCTTTCGACGGCGAGCGCATCGACAAAATCTCGCGCGACCTGTCACTCTATCTGCGGCAGGCCGGTCCCGATTATGCAAAGGATCGCGCGGCGGCAGCATGGCTTGATCATGACGCTTGGGGCCAGGATGACCGCCTATGGTGATGCGGTCTAGATGCGCAGATGCTCGACCCATCGATCCACGTCTGCGCTGGCTCGTTCTAGCGCCGCACCCGGACGACGAAACCTTGGGCGCTGGCGCGATCGTAGCACAGGCGGCGGAACGCGGGAGGCTTGCTGGTGTCGCCTATCTAACCGACGGTAGCAGCTCGCACGACCTTGGACCTGAAAGACGTTCGGACCTCGTTACAATAAGAAAGCGCGAGGCGAGCGGTGCCTTGCGGCGTCTTGCTGGTCGACTGGCGCCTCGGCCGCTTCATCTCGACTGGAACGACGCTAAGCCAGAAAGACCGGGTTCGGCCCTCTACGAAGATAGTCGCCGTAGATTGGGCGCTCTCATTGCGCGACGGGGAGTGACGGCGATCGCCGTCACCGCTCTCAATGAGCCTCACTGCGATCATCAGGCTGCTGCAGAGCTGGCCTACCTGTGCGCATCGGACGCCGGCCACCATGTGTCGGTCTTCGAGTATCTTGTCTGGTCGGACAAGCCATCTCTAAGGATGGCCGCCTATGTAACTGAGGAGATGCGGATCGGCGTTCGGCGTCATGCCCTAGCGAGGCATCGCAGCCAGCTGACTGGAATGATGGGAGACGGCTTCCGCCTGCCGCGTGATCGCCTCTCGATGCCTGCGCGAGACATCCTATTCCGAAGGCTGAGGCGATGATGGGGCGGCAGAGAGAGACGATCGTTCCTGCCTACTTCGAGCGGATGTTCCAGAACGATCCCGACCCGTGGAACTTAGCAAGCAGTCCGTATGAGGCGGAGAAGTTCAGCGCCACCATTGCCGCTTTGGGGGATTGCCACTTCCGGTCGACATTTGAAGTCGGTTGTGCTGGCGGAATGCTCACCTCGATGCTCGCTGGCCACTGCTGCCAGCTGCTGGCCGTCGATGTCAGCGAGACAGCCCTGAAGCGAGCACGGAAGCAGTGCCATGGGCTTCCCAATGTCGACTTCGCGACAATGCAGTTTCCTCGACAGGCACCAAGCGCGAACGGGTTCGACCTAGTCGTCCTGTCTGAAGTCGCATACTACTGGGATGATGCGGATATCACACGGGCTGCTGACTGGCTCGCGGGGCTTCTGCCGCACAGCGTCATTCTGCTCGTGCATTACATCTTGGAAACGGACTATCCGCAGACTGGAGATGAGGCCGTTGAGAAGCTCCGTTCCGCACTAGGTGATGGGTTCAGAACGTGCCGCGGCGACAGACACGAGAAGTATAGGTTGGATCTTTGGCTGAAAAACTGAGCGTGCTCACGCTGGTGAAGAACCGCGATCGCCATCTCAGGAATCTTGTTCGAGGGCTCGAGCGCTCTGAAGCGAGGGTGTCTGAGTTGATCGTGATCGACATGGGAAGCGACCAGCCCGTTATCGTGGAGACGGATGCCTTTCCCGTCGACATCACGCGACTGGACCGCGGCACTCTGCCATTGGCTGCTGCTCGTAACCTTGCGGCATCGCGGGCGACCGGGGAGCACCTCCTCTTCCTGGATGTTGATTGCATCCCGGACGCCGCGTTGCCTGGATCGATGGACGTGGCTCTTTCAGAGAATGATGGCCTGATCTGTGCGGAGGTTCGATATCTCGGCCCTGGCGACGCGGATGGGGATTGGCGCGAGGACGAACTTCTTTCGCGTGGAAGGCCTCACCCAGTCCGCCCCTTTCCCAATGAAGGTTCTCGCATCGAAAGCAACTACGGGCTCTTCTGGTCTCTGGCTTTCGCAATTCGGGCGAAGACATTCCAGCGACTGAGTGGGTTCGACGAGATGTTCACGGGCTATGGGGCCGAGGACACGGATTTTGGCTTCAGGGCGGAGAAGGCTGGCGTGCCTCTGCTATTCCGAGGCGGGGCGTGCGCATTCCACCAGCATCATGCGACCTACGATCCTCCGCTGCAGCATTTTGAAGATATCGTCAGGAATGCTGCCATATTTCACGACCGTTGGAACCGGTGGCCGATGGATGGATGGCTGCGCGCTTTCGCGGATAGAGGGCTCTTGGCATGGTCAAAAGACCGGCTCGATATTTTGCGCATGCCTATGGCTTCGGAAATCGCCGAAACCCTCGTGACCGGGACGAGTTGACTCCTGCCGGCTCGGGCGTATGTTCCTTATTTGTTCTGACGTCCGAGTCTCGCAGTGACGGAGCTGTCCAATGTCCAGACTTCACATCTTCGCCAGCACGCTTGATGAGATTGCCCGCCAATTCGGTGCTCAGCTCCCGGACACAATAGAATTGCCGACCGAGACGACTGAAGGCGCAGGCGGAATGGCGATCATAGAGCATAAGGGACGCCGTTCTCTCAAGGCTATGGACTGGGGCTTCCCGCGCTTTACCCGTGAATCTCGCTCCGATGAGGAGTTGCCTGGTCGCATCGGGCTTGTCGCCGATCTCACGAACAGAATGTGGGAGCAGATGGTTGTCGATCCACGATACCGGTGCATCATCCCAATCTCGCATTTCGCTAATCCGGACGGTGTTGCCGGTGGAAAGACGAGGACCTGGTTTTCCGTGAGGGGGCAGCCGGTCATGGCTTGGGCTGGCTTTTGCCGGAACATCCCCGACTATGGTCCCGTCTATGCGGGAATGACGATGACCGCGAACCCTGCGGTGATGCCGACCAATGATCGGATGCCAGTTCTACTGGATCCCCACGAATATCAGCGGTGGCTTCAAGGATCGATCCAGGATGTGATCGCGTTCCAATTCCGCGAACCATTCGGGGAGAGCTGTATGGAAGTAGAGCGGACAGAGGATCTCTGGCGATCTGGCGCGCTGCCCAAATCCGGTCAGCCACAGCTTTCCTTCATATAGATGCCACGCAGTGATGAAGCGGCTACTGGGCGGACGGCGGGCGAGCATCCGGTCACGCCGGACGGACGTTATTTTGTAGTCCGCGGCCGGCTATGGCGGATGTCTGATCCCAGACTTTCTGAGCAACGTCGCCAAGCACTCGTGGATATATTGATGGATGGCAGACGGGACGTCGGGGCCGCAAAGCGATCAGGAGATGAGGAGGGGGAGAGAAATGCACGCAGGGTCGTGAATTCTGCCAAGGAGGCGTTGGGGGAGCGTGGGCCCGTATGGTGGTCCGATGGCACGCCAGATTTTAACCGGCACATGGCGAAGAACACGCCATATGCAGATTGGTATGCCGGTCTGGAAATTGAGGCTAGTTAGCTTTCCGGATCATTGTTCGGTTCAGACGGGCTTACCTCTACACCTAGGACTTCGTCCGCTGCCGACTTCAGGCTTGCGGCTGTTCCGCGAGCGGCTTCTGCTGTCATCGTAACAGCGATGCCATCGGGACCATCGAGAACGACGAGGCCGTCCTCCGAGTGAGCTTGACCCGGTTTGGTCTGAATGAGTCCTTCGTCCGACATCTGTCCTCCAGTCCATGTATGAAAAACCCCATTGTTTTCTTGGTTCCCAAGGACGACCCTCTTAGGGAGCATAATTGAGGCGAAGGCGTAATAACCGCATGCTGATCGACAAATTCCTTCTGAACCGCCGTCGTCGTGAACTGACTGATGAGGACTTACACGTCCTCGAGACCTCGATCGCCGAGACGAGGGATGTCGCTGCACGCAAGCTGGTCGTTCATGCGAAGGAACCCGTCCATGTGAGCACGTTGCTCGTCGAGGGCGTCATGTGCCGATACATGGATGACAAGGAGGGCAATCGTCAGATCGTGGCTATCCACATCCCCGGCGATTTCGTCGATCTCCACGGTTACCCGCTCCGCTATCTCGATCATGACGTTTCCACGATCACACCTTGCAAGCTGGCCTGCGTGCCCCACCAACGGTTGAATGAGATTGTCGCCGCCCGACCAAATCTCAGTCAACAGCTATGGTTCTCTACCCTGCTCGACGCAGCGATGCATAGGGAATGGACGTTCCGGCTCGGCCGGCTCAGCGCGATGCAGCGTATCGCACACTTGTTCTGCGAGCTGTATTCTCGCATGCGGGCGGTAGGGCTCGCGAAAAATGGGAAATTCGACCTTGCTCTTAATCAAGGTGACGTGGGGGAGGCTTGCGGCATAACTTCCGTGCACGTCAATCGAGCGCTCCGATCCCTGCGGAACGACGGCCTTATGACCTTCCGCTCGAAGAAGGTCGAAATCCCGGATAGGCTGAAACTGGCCAAATTGGGTGAGTTCGATCCGAGCTACCTCTTCTTCGATCCCGATTTCGACCCGTTGGAATGACGGAACTGATAGTCGGACGAGAGTGGGCCCAGGCGACAAGTCAGCTATTCGTGGGAGCATTGAACGATGTGCAATCTCTACACAGTCCGAAAGAGCGCAGCCGAGGTGGCCGCACATTTCGGGGTGGCGGACCCGACGCAGTCCAACGCCCCTGAAGAAGTCTATCCTGGCTATCCTGGTGTCGTGATGCGCGAGGAGGGAGGCGTTCGGACGATTCAGTCGATGGTCTGGGGCTTTCCGCTCCGCTTGAAGGGTATGAAGCCGGAAGCTAAGCCGAAGCCGGTCAACAATATAGCCGACCTTACCAAGAACATGTGGATCGGGCTGGCGCGCAAGCCCCACTGGCGATGCGTCATCCCCGTCACCCAATTCGCCGAGGCTGAGGGTGAGAAGGGACGTAAGACCCGAACATGGTTCGGTGTGAAGGACCAGCCGATATTCGGATGGGCCGGCCTCTGGAGAATCAGCGACGAATGGGGTCCCGTCTACTCGGGCGTCATGACCGACTGCAACGAAGCGATCCGTCCGGTCCACGACCGTATGCCAGTCCTCTTGATGCCGGAGGAATATGATCAGTGGCTACATGGGGACTTCAATGATGCGCTGGCCTTCCAAACCCGATGCTTCCCAGATGACTTGATCACGATGGAGCGAACGGACGAACCGTGGGTCAAAAGGAAAGCGTCGGGTAACGCGGAGCTTCTCCTGTAGCTCGACATCTGTTCAGCCCATCGACACCAGCTCACCTTGACAATTTTCGATTATATCATTAAAGATATATTTCTGACATGAGGTTTTATGTTGACGATCGGCCCTGACACTGTCGTCTTGCCGCGTCCGGCGCTCTCGCCGAACCCTTTGTCGTGCGCTGCCCCCGTCGTCCTCCGCGTAGTCGTATAGTCCATCGTCGGGATCGGGGACTTTGTCCTCGAGCCATAGAGCCGCCCGCGTAGCCGGCTTGTAAATACGTGCGCCATATTGGCGCCCTCGACATTGGAAAGACCATGAAACACGCAGTTTTGCCGCACGTGTCCCCGGGCGTGTGCGACGTTTTCGAGGAAGCGGTTGCCGTGATCTCGCACTGTGCGGATCTTGCCTCCGCTGCTGGCTGCGCCCCTGCCGCAGCATATATTGCTGGAGCGGGCGGCAATGTCCGCCGCGCGCTGGCCGAAATCGTTCACCGCAATCCTAGTCTCAACGAAACCGCACCCGGCGAGTTCGACGTCGAGACATTTGGTCAATCGGAGATCCTTTCGGTGGCTGGATATCCCGACACCATCAGGAATTGCCATTTGAGCAATGGCGAGTTGGTAGATGTCCGTGCGCTCATTCACGAGAAGTCGGTCGAGCGCTCCATATGGATGCGACCGACGGGAGAGTTGCTCGGCGTCCAGGTTCGTGGGCGAGTGAAAGTAACCAGCGAGGGCTTTCTCTTCGAAGACGACCAGTCCGAGGAATCTATGAAGAAGGGGGTGAGGACCGCAGACCTCGGAAGAGATATCGTCGCGTCCGGCCTCGACCTTTCAGCACGACCGACCTTCGCCGCGGCTTTGGCTGTTTCGCTCACGACCGCCTCATGGGTCCACTTAGCGAGTGGCTCAAGGTGGTATGCGGATGCACCGACGGCACGCTCAGTTGTGCGACTGATCGGCGGTGCACCTTGCGTAGATGCTAGGCTGCTGACCCGGCTTGGTGTGTGCGTGGACCGTGAGGTTCTCTGCTGGATTGAATCTCTGGGCTGGAGGCATTGGCCTACGACCTCCGCACGACCAACAAGCTGCTAACTCGTCAGCTGTCCGTCCGCCGCTCGCTTTCGCTTGGCTGTCTTTGCAGGAACACCAATGACATCGTCGCTGCCAAAATAGAGGGCGTCGGACGAGCCACCGCCCGCCACTTCCAGCTCCAGTTCAGCGACCCGTTCGTTCAGGAGCTTTACCTCGATGCGGAATTTGGAGATGCGCTCCATGAGGTGGAAGTTATAGGACTGTGCCTGCTGGAGCTGATGCTGAGCGTTTGCCTTTTCGCGCCTGCTGTCGTCGAGCTGCTTGCGCAAGGGCACCGAGGTGCCGCGGTTTCCGCTCTCCGCCGCCGCCTTCGCAGCCAGATCAGGATAGAGTTTCTCTATCCTATGACGTTTTACGCCGGATTCTAGCGTGAGGGAGTGGAGATTGACCTTGAGCGATCCCCGGCGAGCGCGCTCGGCAAGCGTCGTCTCTTTCGGTTGGCCCCGTTTGAGGCGATCAAAGGCGTCTTCGATCCCCTTTCGCTCCTGAGCGGTTGCCGAAGTCTTAATAGCCATCTGGATGATCCTTCGCGAGCTGGTCAATGTCGATGTTCAAGGATTTCAGGATGTTTTCAGATGCCAAGTATCGATCACGCGCGACGACGTAGTGGACGTCCATGTGACGAGCGACCGCCTGCTCCCATATCTTTTTGTTCTCCAGATATCGTTGGGCCCAGAAGGGGACGTCTTCGTGGCCGACGGCGAAACAGGCGCATCCAGAGCATAGTCGAGGGCTACGCGTGGCGAAGTTCGGCGTCTGGTTGGACCAGTCCAGCGTCCCTGCGGCAGCATGGCAGCGACTGCCAGTGGGCATCATTCCAATCAGGCACTTGCCGTGCGAAGCGGACCACATGGTGATGTCGCGCTCCACCAGCCAATCTCGGATCACTTCGCTTTTCTCGGTTCCTGTCAGGCCCCGAACGCTAGCCTTGAGATCGTCCAGCTTATCGACTGCCTTTTTCGCCATACCGCCTACCCCGCTGTTGCCATCGAGTGCGTCGGCCATGAACTCGATGGCCCGCTCTGTGGCGGCGTCACCGATGAGACCGAGCTGTTCGGCATCCTTTCCGATATAGGCATCCTGCGTCAGGACGGTGGAGTAGTGCTGAAACTGCTGGGAGATGGCAGGTAGCAACTTCCTGTCGGTTCGGAAGACGAAGTTCGCCCAAGTCTTCCGCCACTGCTTGGATTGGATCGTTCGAATGCCTTCACCAGCAAAAATGGACATCTTCGGGTCCGTGAAATCTACGCCTGACCAGTCCACACGGCGCTCGTAGAAGTCCTTCATCATTATGCTCACTTGACCTGTAAGCATTGGGAGAATGTGCTCAGAATTAGTAGGAAATCCGTTTGTGCCGAATGAAATCAGCAGCTGCTTGTGGATGTCCGGGTCGGAGCTTCGTTCGCGCCAAGGAGCGAGTAGCGTCTCGATCACCTGGATTGCCCTAACCGCATCCGGGATACGGCGTTCTCCACTTACGCGCGCTGCAAGCAGCCAGCGCGCGTCTTCCGGGTGGTCCCAGCCTTTACTAACTGTTCCTTTAATGAAGTAGAGCTCATAAGCACCGCTGACCGAGATCTCCGTAGTCACGCAGTTCGGTAGGCCGCTCGCTTGCATGCCGGGGGCGAGGGTCAGCACTTCGCCGTGGCGAATTCCGGTGCTAAATCGCAACACGATGATCGCTGCTGCGACAGTGTCCATCATCAGTTTACGGTAGGCAAAAGTTACGGCGTCTCCCTCTACGTTCTGATTATTGTCTTTGATTAGCTCTTTGAGCCAGGGGCGTTCGGCAGCGTTCTCCATAGCATATTCGCTTATTAGTTTGGGTCTAAGCGTCCGAAAGTGGCTGAGGCTGATGGGGCGTCGTTTCTTCTTGCCGACGTCTTTGCTCCCTAAATCGAGTATGAGGTCTTCAAGGGAGAGGACGTCGTCCGCGACCTCTCGAACAAATTTATAGGCGGAACTGACGATAGGTATCACCAAGGCGTCCGGGATCGGCGGAGTGAACACTTCGATCTCAGGAGCGATCTCGTCCGCTATGCTCCAGGCAGAGGCTTCACCAAAGGGCGGGAACGAAATGCCTTGCACCCCTCTGGCCTGAAGCATCGTGCGCTGCTCGAAGGCGAACTCCAGAACTTTAAGGTATCCGGTCACACTTGCTGTGGTGAGGTCCTCATCACGCTCTTTCTCCTTAGCTCGTAGATGGACTTTCAGCTCCGATACGAAGCTAGTGACAAGAGCTGGGGAGAATGATGCAAAGGACTTGCGCTTCTGCGCATGCATCCACTTCGCGAGATAGCGGAAGCGGCCAAAAACTGAATGGGCTTGGCTAATCGCATAGGGCTGGCCGTCAGGTCGGGAGATGAATATCGACCAGAACAGCTCTTTGAACATGGGCGTCAGTTCAACGGGGAAGGTCGTCCAGTCTATTCCAATGCCGGAACGCGCAAGCGCACGGGTTGGAGAATCTAGCAGCCAGGCGTCCTCGTGCCATCTGCTCGACGAGGATACCATGCCCTCAAGTTCGCAAGGGTGGGCTCCTGACCGACGCTGGTCGGCAATGATGTCAGATGTTGTTTTCATAGTCATTCCACCGTCGGGAGATCTGGGATGTCGAGATGGGCGCTAATGACGGCTTGGGTTGTGAACCCGAGCGCTATCAGCCGTTCCAGCGCGTCGAACTCAGGCTGCCATCGTTCCAGCCAAGCATGTTCGGGCATCAGCGTGCGGCTACGTTCCATGGCTTCGCGCAGCTTGACAGCCAGCGCGTATGCGATGGGGGAGCTAGTATCGATCTTCCCGAGCTCGCACGACACGCATCGGCCGTAGGCGCGGCAAGGAACGCCTGATTCCTCACCTGCTATGTGGCCACTTTGAAGGTCTGTGCATTCCCAGCCCGGCGTGGCGGCGAAGGAAATCGACGAGTGCGACAGGCGTGGATCGATGACCCCATTTGTATCAACCCATGTTTGCATTGCCGCGGACACTGGTGCGAGTCGCTCGTCATTCCTTTTACGTGCACCGTCTTGCAGGTAGTGCTCGATGGTTGTGTCCACCCGCCGGTGCTGGCCGGCGTGACTCGCAGCGATCACATCTCCATCAAAAAGGTGATGAACGAGATCGATGACGCTTGGTCTTATCGACCTTGGAGTGAACCTTTTCGCACCCAGTTTTGCGCTCTCATCGGGCTCCGATGCGCTGTGCCGGTCGAGGAATTTTGCTAGCGCACGCCTGAGGGTTTGCTGGGTGGCGAAGCTCCTTACGTTCCTATTGTGGTCACGAAAGAGAAAGAGGTGCCCCTCTTGTTCGAGGGTTGCATGTGGCAAGATAGTCGAGGTCCATCGTACGATCGTTTCGATCATTTCTGCGGGATTATGAGCATCGGTCGTGATCGGCCAAGACGCATGTTGCTTGCGTTTCGCTCGATTTTTGAACGGTGTTCCTTTCAACCGCTCACCATAGACACTTGGCTGCCGCGTCAGATCGGAGCGTTTCAAAGCGCCCAGGACGTCCGGATTATATCTGTAATAAACTGCGAAGAGGAGGCAGAAGGGAAGCAGTAGTAACGGCGACGGATAGAGCAGGGTGACCGCATCCTGATATTCCGGTCCATTCATCGACCAAAGGCGAGGGAACGTTTTCTTGCGAAACGACGCTCCGCTGCCATCGTCGCATACGACGACCCTCAACTCATCCCTGCATGGAGGGGGAAGGGCATCTCCAAAAAATCTGCCCATTCCGTTGACTTCCCGCGCGATGATCGGATCCACAAGGTCATCGTCGCCATCGACTGCGAGACCATCCACCATTCGCCAGTAGGCCCGGAGGCGGAGTGTCGTGGCTTCGACCTCCTCACGGCACAGCCTGACAAGCATCTTGAGTTCCGGCCGGGTCAGGATGGGCACAGCGTGCCGCTTGCTACGTTTGGTCCAGAGGCGGTCAGTATTGAGGTTGAGATCGACACTGATCTCGGCCTTGAAATCCGGATGGATCCTGAGACGCCTGAACGTCTCTATCAGCGTGCGATAGATTTCTCGCTTGTAGCCAACGGAGAGAAGCTGTCCCCCAACCTTGGCGCGTGCGGCGTAGGCGGACCGCGCACTCGTTTCGCGCTCCGGCGTTCTTTGGACATCGAGCCAATCGCGGAAGTGCTGAAGGGTTTCGTTATCTATCTCAGCCAAACTGATTTGGAGGAGCTTCTTTTCAACAAGGAATCTCACGAACCAAATCAACTTGGCCAGCTCCAGCCTCAGCGTGCTGAGTTCTACCTCCTGCGTGCGCAGTGCGACGATGCTGGCAAATTCCAATCGCATGTTTTCGAGCGGCAGCAGCGCCTCCAACGAGATCACCTCCATCACGCCATCGTCATGCAAGAAGGGAACTGTCAGGGTTGCTTCCGCCGAGGTGACCAATGCACCGCTTCCCATCAGGCTATCGAAGTCTCCCCCATCTGCGAGAAACGCTTCGAGGTCCTGCTGGGTGGAGGACAGCCGGGTGCCATTATGCTGATCCTCCATTATACCTCTCCCAAATATTCGTGGACCCGTTCGGCGATCTCCGCCTCGTATTCTCCGACGTGGCGGAGGTAGTGCTTGCGGGTGGTTTCCCAGTCAGCGTGACCAAGAGCGATCTGCACGAGCTCCCACGGCTCGGCGTAATTGAGAGCCACTGGATTGCGATCCAGCTGCTTGCGAAGGCCCACATAGTAGCGGACTGCAAAGGTGTGCCTGGTGTCATGGAAGCTATGGGTCGTCTGTTTGACGATGACAGACGCGCCTTTCTTCATTCGCTGGACGCTCTCCGTCATATTCAGGCGCCTCATGAGGCGCGCGAAGTCCCGATGAATGGTGTTGGTTTTGAGCTGTCCGCCGGGACGGGACGCATCGTCGAAATTCACGAACAGGTATCCGTGATCCTTCTTACCTAAAGTTCTGAGCTTCTTGACGCTGCGCGCACGTTCGCTCTCGATGTATTTCTGGAGTTCGACGATCAGTCGGTTCGGGAACCCGACTGGCCGGTGAACCCGACCTTTTGTAATCTGGATACGCACGGGCTGGGTGGCGTTCGGACGGGTCATGTCGGGAACGAGTTTTGAGATGGCGGACGCTCTGAGGTAGCAGATCTCCTCGCCCCGCATCCCCGTGAGAAGGCCAACCTCGAGGAGGAGGCGATCCCTAGTGGACCGAAGGCTGTCCAGAGCTAGCTCCGTTGGAAGGGGGCCAAGCGCAGCCCTCATCTTCGGCACTTCGTCGGTTCCGAAGGGGCGGATCTTTTCATCCTCGGCAGTGCGACGGCGACGGTTGTTCCTGTAGCGAGCGGCGAGCGACTTTGCGTCCCAGGTTACAGCCGTCAGCTTCACTGCGTTCGTGTAGCTGTAGAAGGATTTGACCGTTCCGAGCTTTATGCTGACGGTATCCGGATCTCTCGTTTTTCCACTATGCTGTGAAATCCGCCCAATCTGATAGTTTGTATAAGCAAGAAGGAGATCGTGGTCAGCCTTCTGCCAGTCTCGCTTCAACGCGGCTAGAAAGCCCAGCCATTCGCGCAGGTTATAGGCATCTTTCTTGTTGGTCGCGAATGAGGGCACGGCATTGTGTTCCGTCACCCTGCCGGTGGCGCCGTAGTTGGCGCGGAGGAAGAGAAAAGCTGGCCAAATGATGGCCTGCTTTGCTTCGTCGATTATGTAGAGCATGCCGGGCTCGGCCTTATCCTCGCCAAGCTCCTCCAAAATCGCGGACTGCTCTTTATTCGGGTTTTCAATGGGCGCGAGTTTGACTACCATAGGTCTCATGGATCGGCTCTATTCTGCGATGGTTCCGAGTGGCGCGCGGCGCTGAGATTTAAGAAAAAGCCTCATCGTATAAGCACGCTTATATTGCGTGGCTTTTCCATGAACCTGCCCGGAGCCAACACCGAGATGGATCGGTAACTCGCTGAAAAGCGCAGGATTTTTATCTCTTCCTGATGTGTCGAATGATCCATGGCCGTTCCGCATCACAACAAAGTCACCAAATTCATTTTCATTCGTGCCGTCCGCCGTTCCGTCACCGTTCTAGGCGTGAGGGTCTTGCCTTCGGCAGTGGAGTGATAGGTTTGTGGAAATCGCAATGTGCAAGAAAGTAGCATCTAATTTCGGCTGCTTTGTTGGGGTGATTTTGTCATCAATTCGATCGCAATCCGCTGGCGGTCACTGCTCGAGAAGGACTTACCGCGATGGTCCACTCGACCGGTGGCGCATTGATGATCATCGCCATCAAACTCTGGTTGTCGGTCGAGAAGGCTTTCGAGATGATGTGCCTAGCGCTGGTCAGCAGCGGGATCTCAGCCACCTCCTGAAACCTACGACCTGGCAGCAAGCCGATCACTGTTTGGGGAAGGCAGGGCGTCACGAAGGTGACGGTATCCCCATTCGACATGAATACACCTGCGGCCGTGTGCACCTCAGCCTCAAGCACGTCGTAGCTGATGCATACGGCGTGGACTTGGAGTGTCTCATCCGAGGGTAGGTCGAGGGGTTGCCGGTCCAGCATCCATTCAACTGGATACAGCCTAATTACATAGTCGATGAACGGCGCTGGAGGGATCTGCATCGCAGACAGGGCGTCCAGCAGTAGGGGAGTGATCCTCATGTGTTTTCCCATGGTCGTGAATTTCCGGTTCGCACGATCCAAGCTGCTGTGACGGCCGCAGCGGTTTGAATATGGCATCGCCCCGCGGCCTTGTCGGCCGGCTGCTAATCATCCTAGAAGCCTGACTATGACGAGTGCTATGCAGCCGCCGGGAAGGTCTGACGGTGTTTCAGCCGCGGTTGGCGCGCGCGTTGCGTCGCTGCGTAAAGAGCGTGCTGGAATGACGCAGACGCAGCTGGCAGCAGCAGCAGGTCTCTCCCAGCCCTACCTAGCTAAGATCGAGGCGGGTAGGCAGGACTTCAGCCTTCGTGTTCTTGCGAGGTTGGCCAAGGCGATGCGCGTTACTTTGGCAGAACTTGTTGATGGCATCGACGTGAGCACCGTCGAGCTCGAAAGCCGACCCTACTCTCGCTCTGCGTAGGATGGGCGCCCAGCGGCAAAGCCGAGCGCCCACTTATTCTTATGCAGCGAGGCGCTGCTCCTCTCCAAGGTCGCCGCTATCGGCGTCAAAGGTGCGGACCTGCGACATGTCGAAGTAGAACAGGTCGCGCACGCCCGCGTCATGATGGACGATATTCGTGATCGGCAGGGCGCAAAACACAGGATGCGACGTTAGCCCAGCAAGCGTCTTACCGAGCAAGCCGCGCAGGTCTTGCTCACCCTTCTCCCCGTGGAACCAAGCGTATTCGCCGTTCCAGCACAGTTCACCTAATTGGAGGCTCGATCCGACGACGCCGTCTGAGGTATGGATGGAGACTGTCCCCTCCTGTTCCCCGAACGTGATTTTTCTGTTCACACATTGCTTCTTCCACGCCCGGCGGAGGGTTTGTGTGACGTCCAATTCGTGAGCCTCTAGTAGGTCGATCGTTATTTGATCTACGGTGAGATCAAAGCCAGCGCGTTCGAGCTCCTCGAGCCGCTGCTGCCGCTCGCGCTGATCTTTAAGAAGGTCGGCCATCTCGTCTGCGACATCAACCGCTTCTTCAACGCAGAAGCTCGATACTTCGGGCTGCAAGTGAAAGGAGGTGTTGCGGATGGAGACCTCTGCAAGCACGCCGAATGCTGCTTCCTTCCAGTCCATGCCAGAGAGCGCTCGCACATAGGTGGACTTAAAGCTAATTCCCGAGAACTGAATGTCGAGTCCGTCTGCACGAGCAGCCGCAACTTGGGCGAGTGCTTCCTTTTTCACCTTGGCCGCGTATGTCAGAAGCATCTTCGTGGCTTTCTGAAGGTTCACCAAGGCCTGTGCGAACAGGCTTGCATGCCAATCGGCGTCTTCTTGGTCCTGTATGTTGAAGAACCCCTCCATGGCCCTCAAAGGGACGAAGAGTTCCGTTCCGAGCGGAACGTTGAGGAGAAATGGTTCGCCTGGGGTATCTTCATCAATCCACTGCCGGCTGACAGCAACATCCGAATGCCCCTCTGCGTCGAGTTTTGCACGAATGAGCGCGATAACGCCGCGGTTGGTGATGAACGGCTTTGATTTATTGTGGGTCATATCTGATCTCCTTGGGAGACAGGTCGAAGGACGCAATTTTCCCATTCGTTTGCCTGCTCAATTCCGAACTTCCTGAGGTGTTGGGTTCGAGGCCTGACAGCGTCGACCTCGTGTTGCCGGAGCTATTGAAACGGAGGCCAAGTAGGCTTGCCGATTCCGTAAACCACGCGCGTAGATGCGGCGTCACGATGGGCCAGTTGCGACTGGATCGTGTGAAGCCCCTTAAGGTCCAAAAAACGGCGGACGGCCAGTATGATACCCGCCTTGGCTGTGTAGAAATCTTCTACAGGGGAGCGGTCCAAGATGACCATCGACCCGGAGTCGTCAATGTGGAAGGCTCCATGGTCGAAGCCATCTGGAATGAGATAGGCCTTTTCCTCCTCAGCGCGCTGCCAGACAAAGCAGTTCTCGAAGATGCGCGGCTGCTCCAGGCCAGGGTCGATCACGGCGAACATCGGAACTCCCGCAGAGTCCTCGCTCTCGTAAATATGAATACGCCAGCGTGAGGATCGGTGAGCGTCGAAGGCCCAGCTACGGAGATTTTGGATCGCCGGAGCTTCGCCCTGACTAATCACGACATTGTGGCCGGAAGGCCTCGGCCGTGGACTTGGTCCTTCCAAGACTTGCATCAACGCAAGAACGTTCGCCGCACCTCTGTGGCTTGGCCTCGATTTTTGCATATTCTTCCCCTCGGGGCGTAAAGACGCCTTTTCACTCTCCAGAAGCGGAGCGACCAAGCTCAACCTGAATGATTCCACTTCCCGGCAGGACGAATGTTGGGCGGAATCGATTAACAATGAGTATAATGTTGAAATAAACTACTATGGATCAGGAACTTATTGACCGCCATAATTACTTGGATCAAGTAGAACTAATGTAAATCAATCCAAATTGATGTGGATTAGTTTGTTAATGGTTGGTCGATGGCGCGAGTGCGGCGTTATACTAGCCTGGCGGTGTTGCTGATCCACACCAGGTTGGCGCTGTTCGCTTACGAGACTCCAATTCGACGCAACCTGGTCGTCATCTGCGTGTTGTGACGCGGATGATGCACTACAGACGACTTCAAGCGCAGTTGGAACGGTGTCGGAGGCTTGCGTTGAGCGTCGATGATCTGCAAGCGCACACGGCGCTAACCATTATGGCTGCAGAGCTCGAGATCGAACTGGCGGAGGCTGCCAAGCTGCTCGAGCTTAGTCCGTCAGCCTGAGATCATCCTGCGCGCCTCGCCGAGTTGGCTGGCCATGGTTTTAAGGCTTGCCGGCTTGCGAACCACCGGAATTCCGCGAAGATGCTCAGGAATAAGGACATTGTCCCCGTAGCCCGTCGAGAAAACGAATGGGATACCTAAAGCAACCAGATGGTCAGCGATCCGTTCAGACGTCTCTTCGCCAAGATTGAAGTCTAGGACGGCCGCGTCCGGTTTGAATGATCCGAGTGTGAGAAGGGCATGGGTGGCATCAGGCGACAGCCGCACGTCCTTGGCACCGAGGCGACGAAGAAGATCTTCCGTGTCGAGCGCGATGAGAGACTGGTCCTCTACCAGCAGCATGGAAAGCCCGTCCAGCGAACTCTGCTTGGCACTCTCCGTTTGAGTGTGGGCGCTCTCGCTGTCCTCGTTAGCGAGCGAGACGAACCGCGCGGGAATGACAAGGCTCGCCGTCATGCCGGTGGGCGGAAATGCCAGATCCGCGCGTCCACCGAGATCATAGACCATCGTGGTCTGGATGAGCTTCGACCCGAAGCCTTGCCGCTTAGGGGCCTTCGTCTGCGGTCCGCCTGACTCCGCCCAGCGGATTTCGCAGCCATCAGTTGCGCTGTAGGCCCACGAAATATCGAGCCGGCCTTCCGGGACGGAGAGCGCGCCGTATTTCGCGGCGTTCGTCATGAGCTCATGGACTACGAGCGCCAGCACGCCGAAGGCGCGATCGTTCAATCTGACCTTGTCGCCAGATGCAAGCACGCGGTCGGCCCCCGGCCCGTAGCGGTGAAGTCCGGCCTCAGCCTCGATGAGGGTTGCAAGGTCACCCCCGACCGTTGCGCTGAGTGACTGGTCATGCGCGAACGCCAAGGCGCGCAGACGTCCCTCGAACGAGTTAGTGTAGTCCTCGACAGTTTCAGCGTGCGCTCCCGTCTGGACAGCGATCGACTTGATGAGCGTGATGATGTTCTTAACGCGATGGTTGAGCTCGTCGTTCAGGACGCGGCGGCGATGCTCCAGCTTCCCGCGCTCCTCAGCAGTGATCTCCGTCTGTTTGAGGAACACGTCGCGCAGATAGGTCCTTACGGTCTCTGCCGTGGATAGGTCGGTCTCGACCCACGGTCTCGACTGCCCGCGAACATCTTCCCGCCAGGTGTCGAAGCTACCGCGCGGGGTCAGCCGGTCGCCGTTCGGTGTAGAAAGGACTTGCTTGACCGGTTCGCCAGCCCATTCGATCTTGTATGCTTCCTCGCTACGGAAAATCAAAAGGTAGTCGCGCGGGGTTGATGTCAAGGGAATGGCCATCACGCCTGCAACGCGCGCGCCGAAGCCGCCGAGCTTGGTAGCGCTGGTCAGGTCGGCCGTGTGCCAGAGATTGGTTCGCGAAGCCTCCGTTCGCGGATGCTCCTGCTCCTCGCCCGCTAGATAACGGACGAGTTGGAGGGCCTCATCGTCAGATGGCGCCAGGCCACTGGCCGCCCAACGGTCCTCAGCCCAAAGGCCGACGCCATCGCAGTCGAAGAGCTCGACGAACTGGTCGAGGTGGTCGCGCAGTCCGTCGAGTAAGGAATCGTCCACGGACAGTCCGGACAGAATCCGATCGAGCCGCTCGCGCGCGAGACCTGACGCCACGATGTGCGCGCGCCGCTGGGCGACTGAAACCTGCAACGAGAAGTAGTTGCCGAAAAGCTCCGCGCCAATGCGGAGGGGGAGGGGGACGATCCGGGGGCTGTCGTGGTGGCAGGATATGAGACCCCACAGTTCGCCGTCGACGAGGATCGAAATCGACATCGAGGCGTGGACGCCCATGTTCTGGAGATACTCACAATGGATCGGCGAAACCGAGCGCAACTGCGCGAAGGACATGTCGATTGGCTGCTCGCCAGCTGCGATCGCCGGGAGCAGGGGCACCGGGGTGTAGCTTGAATCGCCGATCATGCGGATAGCGTTGAGCTGATAAAGTCGGCGCGCTTGGACCGGGATGTCGGATGCAGGGAAGTGCTGACCCATGAAGCTCTGAAGGCCAGCTCGCTTTGCTTCGGCGATCACCCGTCCGGCTCCGTTGTGGAGGAACTGGTAGATCATGACGCGATCGTAGCCGAGCATGGTCCGCACGAGGCGTGCTCCCGCCTTGGCTAGGCTCGCAAGCTCGGTCTCCATACCGATCCGGCGCACCAGCGTCTGCGTCAGGTCCAACGCATCCTTCGCCGTCTTGCCGCCTTCGATCGACGGCTCGAATTCGATGATCACGCGGTCCTTGTAGCGATGAACGATCACGTCGACGGGACGTGTCGAATGTCCGAGCGTAAGACCAAGTTCGATGCCTGCGATCTCGCCACCGCCGGATTTTGCGCAGGCGTTTCGGATGTCATGTGCGGCGCGTTCGCCGATGACGGCGGTGAGCGGCATGCCTCTGACGATAGGCCCTTCAAAGCCTGTCACGTCCCCAGCATTCGCTGAGGCGTAGAGGATGTCGAAGGTGTCCGGGTGTGCCACAAGCATCGCCCCATGTGGCTGGATGCTCCCAGGAATCTGGATCGGCTCGCGATCGCAGTTCGTGAGGTCGACGGGAGATTGAGGCGGCGGCGTCATGTCAGGCAGTTCCAACCAATGAGGGCTTCTTGCATTCAGGGCGGGAGAGCACCGTCGGATGAACCGGAAGGCCGTCCCATACATATGCTGTGAAGGTGCTGGTGAGCGGCAACGTGGACCTCAAAATGGCGGACAAAGCGTAGCCAGCTTTAGCTCAAGAGATGCCAGCTGGATTGGTCAGCGCTTATGCGCAATGGTGACATATGTCACGCCATTTGTCCTTTGGGCTTTCAGCCTCAGGTTGAGATGCGGCGTCTTGACCGCGATGCGATCACTGGAACTATGGGCCCTGCGGCATCCTCTGTAGGGCGTCGCGGCCGCCAACGATGCGCGGATTACTCTCCACGAAACGCACCGCGAGACCGTGGATTTCTCGCAGCCTCGCTGCGCTGATCCCGCAAAAGTCGGTCGCGGCGCCGCACAAGAAGCCCCCGATCGTTGCCGCCGCGAGTAAGGCGACGGTTGGGAAGGTCCCGACGAGTGCATCGCGAGTGGTGCGGTCGACCGTATCGAGTTGCGTCAGATCGTCCCGCTGTTTGACGTCCGGGCCGCACAGGCCTCGCCAATGGCACATCCAGCATTCTGGCGCTTGCGCAGACCTTGTGATGACGACGTCATCAATGATGTCCCGCGCATTCTCCAGCGCGTCCGCATACCCGTCGAGCAGCGTGGTCCCATCCTCATCGATGGTCCTGTAGAGGTCCACCCGACTGATTGTTTGTTCGCCAACCACGTAGCCGCCCGGCCACGCGAGGAGGTCGTTCCTCTCGAGAATGTCGCAATGGAGCGCCAGGGTAACGCCCTCGAACTTGTCCGGAGCAACAGCGACGGAGTTGCTGCCTCTTACCTCTCCAGGAACGTATCCATCGTTTTCCTGCAACAGCAGGATCGGCCGGCCGAGAAGGTCATCAGCGGCGATTTCTCCGCCGACGATGACGGGAGCCTGCGCGTCCATTGCAAGCAGGGTCCTCGCTTGGCGAGAGCCTGCGTCAACGAGACGCAGGTCGACCGAGCCGGGGTTTTCGGCGATCAGCCCCTGTATGATGTGCTCATGGTTATGGACAGGTCTAGCCCAGAGCGGATGATCGATGAGTTCGGCCTTACCGATGCCCCAACCCTCGGAATGGAGATCGAGTGCGACACGGTGATCGCAGCGGAGAAGGTCGTGGAGTAACGACCCTGTGATGAGTGTCTGTTCCATAACCCCCTTATGACTGACATATGTCATGATGTCAATATAACGGGGATATATATACCGTGGACTAATCCGATTTTTGTTGCCATGGAGGTCGGCATGACGTCCCAATATCAGACAGCATTCGCAGACCGTGTCCGCTCGCTCCGCCTTTCTGCGGAGAAGTCGCAGGAGGATTTCGCTGCGATGGCGAACATCGACCGTGCCACCTTCGGAAAGCTCGAGCGTGGGCTGATCAACCCCTCGCTGCTTACTTTGGCGCGTATCGCGGTCGCTTTGGAAATCTCACTTGCCCAGCTGATGCAGGGTGTCGAGATCGATCCCGAAGAGATCAAAGCGACGCCACGGTCCGCGCGCGGCCCCAAGCCGATGGGAGGCCGGGGGTAGCTCGGTTGTATCCTTTCTTCCGATTGGAACTCGTCGCTCGTGGCTCTGGCCCGCATCAGTCATGATGGCCAGCGAGGTCGCGCCGGGCCGCTAGACGCCGTAACGCTTGTTGCCGCTGCTCGTGATGCAGTAGCGGCCGCCTCGCGGCCCGACGCAGACCCTTCCTCCATTGCAGGGGCATTCGCGAGTGGTAGTCCCGCGGAAGTTCATCGGCGTGTAGCCCCGCGTTCTGCGCCTGCCTGACTTCGAGGAGCGCTTCTTGGCGACCGCGATCCCGTCGGTGGACGGTGCGATATCCGAAACAGGTGTTACCAGCGCCAAGGCGGCCAAAGTCATCGTGATCCGTGAAAGCATGTTCATAGTCTCTCCCCCAGGACTGATATTCATGACCCGCTTACCATCGGTGCAGTATCTGGTCATCCTGTCGCGGTGGGGAGATGTCAGTGAAGGTGGGTTCAGTTCTAGCGGGTGCCGTCGCAGCAGGATTGCTGGCTGGCGGGGCGAGCGTCGTCATACCCTCGGCAGGCTCGGAGCCTCGCACGGCGATGACGCCAGCGCGCAGCTTCACCTTCTGCCATACCGGCGGCGGAACGAATTGCGTCGTGGATGGCGACACGCTTTGGATGGACGGCGTCAAGATTCGCGTCTCCGACATCGACGCACCGGAGACCCACTCTCCCCGGTGCGCGGAAGAGGCAAAGCTCGGCACCAAGGCGACACAGAGGTTGCTAGCGCTGGTCAACGAGGGTGCTTTTGCGGTCTCTGCGTCCGACAGTCGCGACGAGGACCGCTATGGTCGCAAGCTCCGCGTGCTGACGAGGGACGGTCAGTCGCTCGGCGGCATCCTCGTGAGCGAAGGCCTGGCACGTCAGTGGACTGGCTCTAGAAGGCCCTGGTGCTGAGGCTGCTACCTATTGGTGGTTTCAGAGGGAGGCGGTCGCAGCTCTCAGGCTGTCGAGAACCTGAGTTACGTCATCGCGATATCGTTCGTTCCGGGTCGCCCAGAGCCGCCTGAGAAGTGCCTCGTCGACAAAGTCGTCGAGCTTTGCCGTCCTCAGCCCTGCAACGAAATCAGATAGATCCTCCAGCGGCGGGCAATCGCCGGCTTGACGGAGCACTGAGGCGAGTTGCTCTGGGTTGATGTCGACCGCGGTCACGCCGACGTCATGGACCGCCACCTCCAGCCCAGCACTCATGAGGACGATGGACAGAACGGAATTGACCGCCGTGCCGCGCCAAGTGATCACGTGAGTGTCGCGCTCGGCGGGGATTAGTGCGCGCTGGTCGAGGCCGAGTTCGCGGAAGGCGTTCCGCCCTTGCAGCAGGAACTGCTTACCGGCTGCATCCAGATATGCCGGGACATCGTGATCGGACAGCACATCAAGCATCGTCGCAGTGACCCGGTCATGCAGTTGCTCGTTCGCCGGCCGATCGAAGCGTGGCAGCTTGCCGGACCGATGGGGAACGACATCGAGCACCTTTGCGCGATCGTCGACAGCCTCGACCCTCCACCTCCGACCTGCAAAGCCCACGAGCGATCCTATGCCGAGGACGTTGGTGAGCGGAACGGTTCCCAGTGTCCGACCGCTCGAGACCAGCCGCCACTCCTCATCGGTCTTGAAGACGGCATAGAAGTCCCGCGCTTGGACCAATTCCTCTCCGGTTTTCCCAAGCATGAGGATGCCGTCTGGCGATTGCTCAAGAAGGTCGGAGCCCTGAGGGCCGGCTCCTCGCAGCAGGTCGGCGTAATCCCCAGGCGCGAATGCCAGGTAGCTGTCCCGGCCGAACAGGAGCTTGTGCGCGGCGGGCGCTCGGACCCCGCCCTGCGATGCGATGAGCGAAAGGGTTTGGTGCAGCGCCACTGTGGCGAGCGAGGAATCCTCGGTTGATGGCTCGACCCAGTTTGCCTGCAGGAGCCGGACGCAGGCGACTGCCCTCACCGTTTCCAGCCGCAGCTTGTCCAGTGGATCTGAGTCCGGATCGAGATGATCCTCGCGGACATAGATCCGAAGCACCGCCGGGGTCCCGCGGCGACCGCTCCGGCCGAGACGTTGCTTCAAACCGGAAAGCGATCTGGGTGCCCCCACCTGTGCGACCGACTGGACACTGCCAAGATCTATGCCGAGCTCGAGTGTCGTCGTCGCTACGGCAGTGGTTGGCTGGTCGCCGGCTTTGAGCCGTGCCTCCAGCGTCTCGCGCAGATCCTTTGAGAGACTACCATGATGGGGAAAGAACTCCTCCGGCACATTGTCGCGCTCCGACCGTTCCCGCAGACGGTCGGCAAGGGCCTCAACTGTGCGGCGTGATGCAGCGAACGCGAGATTGTTCGATCCGCGCAGGTTTGAGAAGATATGGTCGGCAATCTGGCTGAGCGCATCGCTCGCACCGTTATCCGCGATCTCGTCGATCGCGGTTCCCTCGGGCGGCTCCTCATAGCCGCGGATTTGCAGCCTGACGCCCGGACCTGTCTGGGGCGCGCGCAGCACATTGACGCTCAGCGGGTTTGCCGCGTTCATCCAGCGGCAGGCGGCGTCGGCATCACCAAGCGTGGCGGAGAGCCCTACCCGTCGCGGGCGTCCGGACGTTATTTTATCTACGCGACGGAGAAGAGAAGCCAGATGCAACCCGCGTGGGCCCTGAAGAAAAGCATGGAGTTCGTCGACGACGATCCCATGCACAGCACGAAACAGTTTGGCGGCATCAGCCGGGCGACGCAGGAGAAGCGCTTCGATAGACTCGGGCGTGATCAGGGCTACGCCGGCCGGCGTCTTGAGCAGTCGAGTCTTCGGTCCCTGCGGCGCGTCACCATGCCAACGGGTGATCGGCAGGCCAAGACGCTCGCATAGCGGTTCCAGTCGCCGGAACTGGTCGTTGATGAGGGCCTTGAGGGGACTGATGTAAAGGAGCCGAAGGCCACCCCCGTTCATTTCTGCTGCTTCGGTGAGCAGCGGCAGGAACGCGGCCTCGGTCTTGCCCGACGCCGTGCCCGCCATGATGATCACGTCGCTGTCCGACCCTAGGATCGAACGGATCGCGGTGTCCTGTATTTCACGTAGGCCGGTCCATCCCTCGTCGCGAACCCAGCGGCGGATTTCAGGATGGAGCCGATCATAGGAGGGGATGTTAGATACGGAGGTCGACAAGCTCGTCGTCCGTCTCTGGCTCTTCAGGCTCCTCCTTGTCAGGCGACACCGCGCCGATCAGTTCATGCCACTGCGTGTCGGGGTTCTGCTCCAGGACGGATAGGAACTGGACGAACGCCTTGATCGTGTTGCGAGGCGTGCGAAAGTAGGCTTCGCCGATCCGCTTATTGCAATGCTCCATAAACGCGGTCTTCGCCTCGTCGGGCACGAGGAAGGCCGATGCATCGCCAAGCGCGAAGACGGACCTGATGTTACCAAGCAGGACGAGGAGATCCTCCGGCGACAGGCTCTGGAGCCGTATTACGGGTCCGCTCAGATCGATGCGCCCTTCGGTCGCGAAGCTGTTCTCCTCGAGCCGGGACTGGAGTGCCTTGTAGCTGTAGAGGCCGCGTCGGCTGTCGAGAAGGAATTCTGGCGTTCCCCCGAACACGAAGCCGAGCCCTTCGACATTGCCTTGCAGGACGTCGTTGAGCATCCTCAGAAGCTGCTCGTAGTTCTGGTTTCGCGCCTGGGAGCTCTGGAGTTTGTAGAGGTTAACCATCTCGTCGAACACCACGAGCAGTCCGGAATACCCGGCTACACGGACGAATGCAGAAAGTAGTTTGAAGGTGTCGTAGACGTCGGCGTCGTCAATGATGCTGCGGACGGGAAGGGCCTGCCGTGCTTCCGTCTTGGTTGGGTATTCCGCTCTGAGCCAGCGAAGCGCCGCCGCCTTCAGGCTGTCGTCCCCATCCTCGTGAGCTCGCCAGTAGGTCTTGAGGACTGTCGAGAAGTCGTGCCCGCCGAGCATTTCCAGCAGGGGGGTGAGGCGCCGATCGATGACGCGCTCGACAGGTGATCCGCCGTCCTCGGCTTCGCGAACGCATTCCGTTACGAAGCGTTCGACAATGCTGGGAAGCGCGCCGCCTTCCGGCTTGGTCCGCGTAGCCATGTTTCGGACGGCCTCTGCGTAGAGGCCGCGGGCCTGACCTCCGGTCGCGTGGAGCCTGCGATCCGGGGCCAGGTCCGCATGGATCGTCACGCATTTCCGTTCGAGCGCGATGAGGCGCACGAGATTCAGGAAAAAGGTCTTGCCAGCGCCATACTCGCCGATGACAAAGCGCACCGCCGATCCAGCGCCCGTGATACGGTCGATGTCGCGCACAAGCGCGCCAACCTCTTGCGATCGTCCCACCTGGATGTGCTGGAGGCCCACCCGCGGCACAACGCCTGCGGATAGAGCCTGGATGATGAGGTCCCGATCCTTGCGTCGGATTATGCTCAAGCGGCAACTCCCATTGGTTCAATTTGGTCAATGACTTCGGAGGAGACTCGCACGTCGTCGTCATCCTCGACAATCGGCTCGCCGAGGGTGTCGAAGCCCCACTCGTTGAGCGTCTCGATGGCTCCATCCGGCATCAGGCGAAGCTCAGTTGCGAGCGCGTCGAAGTCGGATCTAGCCATAGGTCCGGCTAGGAGACGGACGAGAAGGTCGGAATGCGGGCCATCCAAGCCAGCGAAGGCGGACGCGGTGGCCTTTTCCTTGGGCGGCGGAGCGGGGGCAGGTTCGGGCTCATCCTCAACGAAGATGGACGCGAGCATGGCTGACACCTGCGTCGTTTCTCCCCTGATCCTCTCGAGCCGCGCGATGTCGATGGACACGCCAGATCGCTTCGGTTCATCCGGCAGCGGCACTGTTCGCTCGTCGATGGCTGATACGACCTCAACCGGTCCGACATCCTCGCCGCTACGATGGAGCGCCGAATAAAGCGCACTCGCAGGAAGTCCGAGCGCGGCGTGTAGGGCTTCGAGAAATCTCACCTCGTCCGGCAGGACACGACCGTCAGCCAGCACCGCCTCGACCGCTGAGGCCGCAAGCGCCGCTCGGCTTTCAGGCGCAACGTCCGCCAGCTTCTTCAAAGCTGCGCGGACCTTTGGCGGATCCGCCGCAAGCGCGCTCCCGCAAGCGAGGAGCCGGGTGATTTCCTCGTCCTTGAGGTCAGGTGTCGAGCGGAGCCGGCGCTCGATGGCGTCCATCTCCGATGAGGCGACTGTCCCGTCGGACACTGCGGCCAGCATAGCAACCTCGACCATCCCGCGGGCAGCGGCGTAGGCCCCGCGGTCGGGGTCGACTGCACCGCCAAGGCTCGCCGCGAACAAGGCGATGCGCCCGTCCGCTCTCAACGCTGCGGCTGGTCCGTATCGACGATCCGGCTCGAATCCAAGATCTAGTGCATCTAGGGCGAGGCCCATCTGTCGGACTAAGGAGGCAGGGAGTTTGTCGGCACCTGGCTCCAGCTCGAAACCAAGCGTCCGAGCCACGTCGGCCACACTAGCAAGCCCACCGACCGTTGAAAGGCCGAGCGCGCTCCGACATTCAGCAAAGGACGGCCGTTCTCGCCGTAGCTCTAGCGGGAGCAGGAGGTCGCCGCGCAGCTTTCCGCGAGCCTCCGGATCGCGACCGAGCAACCTACTGTAGGTCGAAAGATCCTCCATGCAGCCGTCCAGGATCGTTCGAAGGCCAGAGAGTGGGGCTTGCGTTCCAGAAATGTCGGGGAGATCGAATTCGATCGAACGAAAGAACGTATTGCTTGCAGCTTGATATTGAGACCGGATTTTGGATTTCGGCCGCCTGACCCGCAGGCCTTCCGGATTGCGGACCGCGAAGCGCACGCGCCAGAGGTCGAGCAGCTCCTCAAAGCAACGTTGGCCCGGCGTTCGCAGATAGACGTCAGGAAGCGAAAGCACCCACAGTAGACAGTCGTCTGCCCCGAAGGACTGATTGCGTTCGATGCGACTGCCTAGCCGCACACGCAGATTGAGCGGCAGCTCCATCTCGTAATTGTGTGGCGGAGCTTTCGTAATCGGTTCATCGCTGTCTTCACCGTAGAGGCAGGACAGGGCGAGCAGCTTCGACGCGTAGGACGCGAACGAGTAGTCCTCTCCATGTATCGCGAGGAGACGCCGGACTTCCCCGAAAATCGAGGGGGCCTCTTCTCTAGCGTCATCTACCAGCAGGCGCTGCTCGAGGCCGTAGAAGAATACGAAGACGTAGCCGATAGGGATGGTGGAATCTGTTCGGCCACCTTCCAGCCAGTCGAGGTAGGTCCAGCGCGCACGCGGGTCGAAACGGTCGTAGCTCTGCCAATATGTGAGGGTGTCGCCCGAGCGATCACCTCGGGGATCAATCGGAAGCGTGGGATCGATCCGGCTCTTGTCACGGGCGGGGTCATGCCGGGCAGGAGTGCCATAATAGACCATGTCGATAGTGACGTTCCGTGTGCCCACCATAACTGAAGTCGCCTTTTCGACCCAGCAGGCGGCGGCGCGTTGTCCATTCGATATGGTGGGAGCTGGCGGTGAAGGTCTAACAGGAACTACGGCAACCGCCGGCGCTGCCGGCTTGGCCATCCGTCTGGCGTAGTCGGCTGCCTGCTCAAGCGTTGAGAACGAGTATCCACCAAATAGGTATCGGCCGTTGGCGCTCAGGCTGATGCCTGGCGGCGCACTGTCGAAGTTCGTCGATGATGTGGCCGCAGCCGCTGGGCTGGTCACTTTGGAATGCGGAGTTGAGGTCGGCTCATCGGCCACTGAAGCCGGGACGCCAGACATCATCTCGCCGAATCGGCGCGCGACTCTAGAGAGCCAACCTTCTGACTGGGCCATCACTCTTCCCCCCGATGAGTCGATACTGTCCCAAAGTTATGCGGATTGCCAGAGCCTTACTTCTTCCAAAAATGGGCAAACTGATCTGAATCAGTCGATGTTAGGCATAGAATAATAGATGCGAATATAGCAGCATGATGCGTCGAGCCGCCCGAGCGTGGGAATCACGGGAGGTTCTGGGCGATTGGGGGAATGAGCGAAATGACGTTGTTCGGAATTCCGGTGATACCGGTGTTTGTGTTTTTGGTTCTCGTTGCTCTGGCGATCGCATTCTTCCGGTATTTCTTCATTCCCGCGAATCGGCTCGACGCCAACCTCAAGCTAATCATCGCGAACGTGGAGGCTGCGCGGGCAAAGGGCCTGAACGACCTCTCCAAGTGCTTCGAGCCCGACCGTGCGATCGCGGCCATCTTCAACGAGTATCGTGAGACGCTCCATGTCCAGAAGGATCTGGACTCCCAGACGGGCGAGATGGTTGAGCGCGCCATCCGCTCGACGGTGCCAGCGGAGATGTTCCTTTCGCCACACGCCGTAGTGGACAACCGCGTCCACGCTGAGTTCTTCAAGCATCTCCCTGGAATTTTCACCGGCATCGGCATCATAGGGACCTTCACCGGTCTTCTAACCGGCTTGAGCTCCTTCCAGATCTCGGATGACTCCGGCGTTGTCCGGAACAGCCTGACCGCTTTGTTGCATGGCGTCAGCGAGGCCTTCATCGTCTCGGCCATCGCAATCATTTTCGCGATGATCACCACCGGGCTCGAGAAGTTCCGGCTGAATAGCCTCTACCGCAAGGTGACGCAGCTCGCCCACGAGATAGACGCGACCTATGAGGCAGGAGCCGGCGAGGAGTATCTGGCGCGCCTTGTTAGCTCCTCGGAGGATGCGGCTAGCCAGACCAAGATACTGAAGGACGCTCTTGTAGCTGACCTGAGGGAAATTCTCACCGAACTCGCGGACCGGCAGATTAATGCGACAGTGCAGCGCTCCAACGAGCTAGGCACCACCATTGCTGGCGCCCTAACTGAAGCGCTCAAGGGGCCATTGGACCAGATCGCCGGCGCGGTCGGCCAAGTAAGCCAAGATCAGTCGTCTGCGGTGACGAAGCTCCTGACAGACGTGCTCGCCAGCTTCAGCGATCGCTTGGAGAACATGTTCGGCACCCAGCTGTCTGGCATCGGCGACATGCAACAGCGCACGATCGACGCGATGCAGACGGCGGTTTCGAAGCTCCAGGACCTGACTGACAACGTGGAAGCGGCGGGAACGCGGGCTTCCGACGCGATGTCGACTAAGCTGCTCGAGGTCGTTCAGGCGGTGGAGGCAAAGCAGGCAGCGATGTCGGAGGAGCTCCGCACCGTAATCGACGAGATCCGATCGTCGACGGGCGAGATGCAGGAGGCGACCCAGACACGCGTTCAGGGCATGTTGACTGCCCTTGGCGAAGGCATGGCACAGGCCATCTCGGCCATCGAGAAGCAAGCGGCGGACCGCTCGAGGCTGCAGGCGGAGGAGGACGCCAGGCGTGCGGAGGCGGCGGCTGGCCATGTCGGGCAGATGCGTGAATCCGTCGGCGCGATCTCGTCCAATGTGGATGGCCTGGTGGAGGCGATCCGGGAGATGACGGCGGGCGTCCAGACCGCGACGCGAGATGCGTTCGTCCGGCTCAACGGCGGCGCTGACACGCTCCTTGCTGCCGCTAATAAGCTAGAGAACTCGGGTCGCGAAGTCGTCGGGGGCTTTGACAGGATCGCTAACGTCACGACGGGCCTATCCGAGGCGGCAGGCAGCGTTGCCGGGGCGGCGAGGGGACTCGATTCAGTCATTTCGGACTACCGGTCTGCGCGCGATGCCGTCGCGACCATGGTCCAGGATCTCCGCGCAACGGTGGAGAATGCGTCTCGAGAGGCAAGCCTCACGGCGGATGTCCTCGGGCGGATCGAGGGCGCCACGCAGAAGCTGGTCGCGGCGCAAACCGAGGCGGACGGCTTCCTTGATGAGGTTGCTGACGTCATCGGCCAGTCGCATGAGAAGTTCTCGGAAGGAATGCGCGGTGTCGTCGTGGAGGCGAACCGCGAGTTTCACACCCAGCTTTCGCGCGCCACAGGCATGCTCAAGGAGGCAATCCAAGAACTAGAGGCCTCCCTCCCGTCCACTGGTCGGCAGGCGGCGTGATCTAAATGTTCCAACGCGTCACCATGGGGAACCGGGGCCGTGAGGAGGGTGAAAAGCCCTTCTGGATCTCGTTCGCCGATCTCATGACAGCCCTGATGGTATTGTTCCTGCTCGTGATGAGCGTGGCGCTCCTGGCGGTCACCCGCACGATCTCGGAGCGCGAGCAGCTCGAGGCCGAGAGACAGGCAGAGATCGTCAAGCTCCTCGACCGCATCGACAAGGCTGCGAAGAAGCAGGGTATCCGCGTCGATAGGAACCGGGCCGTCATTGACTTCGGTGATCGCGCCCGCTTCGACTCGGCTAGCAACGCGCTCAGTCCGGAACAGGAGCAGCTCCTGCGGTCCTTCGTTCCCGAGGTCCTCGCGATCGCACGAGACAAGGGTGGGCAGCGTTGGCTGAAGCGGATCGTAGTCGAGGGCTTCACTGATCGGAGGGGCAGCTATCTCTACAATCTTAACCTCAGCCTCCAGCGCAGCCAGCGGGTGCTCTGCGCCCTCATGGCTCGACCGCAGGCAGGCGAGCGGCCGATGGATCGGCGTGAACTAGAGGAGATACGGAGGCTATTTCTCGTTGGAGGATATTCCTCCAACTCCGCGAAGGCGTCGCTGGACGCAAGTCGGCGCATCGAGCTTCGTCTGGAGTTCTTCGGGGTCGACGAGCCTGCAGCTGCACCGGTAGACGCGTTTGAAGGCGAGTTTGGCACATGCGCCCTCTGAGCCCGAGGATGGCCAAACTGCAGCAGCGGCTGACCGATGTCGGTGCTGCGGCCTTCAGGGACATGCCAGAACCGGACCTCCGTGCTCTGAAGGGGCACGTGCAGTCGCTCCAGGCTATGCTCAGCGGAGCTGGTGCAGGCGCCGGTGCGTCGAACGACCGTATCCAGACGGAGCTTGTCAGGTTTCGCGAGACAGGGAAGCTCCATGATGTTCGGTCCGCCCGCCTCGTGAGTTGGGGCACCCGCCTCCGGTCGGTGGGGCAACCCGCCCTGATCGAGGACGGTGACCGGTTCGATCCATTCCTGAGCGAGATCGACTCATTCCGATCGTTGTCCCGCCCATATAGGCGGTGCTGGCGTGGGCTCCTCGACGGCTATGTGAACTACGACCCTGGCAGTGCACGCGGGGCTGGCGATCGAAACTGGCGGGTGCTCAGGGAATATCTAAATGACAACCTCCCGCAGCTGGAGCGCTCCGGGCAGGCGCCCGACTGGCTGGCCGCGATAGACGACCATGCGAACCTTCTCACGCAAGACCCGTGCACCCGCTACGGCGCCGAGATCCTGACCGGTGAGGGGGATCCGCTTGAGGTCCTTCGCCGCGATCTTTCCGTCGGCGATACGTCTTGGATCGGACAGCGGATATTCGAGGCGCAGATCGATGCCGCAGTGAGGTTTGATGACCGTAGGTTCCGTGATGTTCTCCCACGCGTCATCGGGCTAATTGAAGAGCACGACGTGCTCGCCAACGAAGGTCTGTCCCGCGTGCTCGATCGCTATGCCGAATGCGCATCGATCGAGGTCGATCCAGCGCTGTGTGAGACATCCGTCAGCCGGTGGGGCAATCCGTGGCTTGAGCGGAACGACACGCTCTGGACGTTGGTCCGTCCGGAAACGAGGAGGATGGTGTCCTCATGGCACAAGCTGCGGCTGATCGAGGACTTTTTCAACCTGCTCTCTGCTGACGGGATCAATGACCAGCGGCGTATTAATTTCTGGAAGCGCTACGTCGATCAGATCAGCGACATGCACTTCGCGCTCGGCGACGCTGCCGATCGCGATCCTCGCCCGAGCTTTAAAGCGCTCCGGCAGATGATGAAGGGACGTAAGCTGACCCTTACGAGCGGGGGCGCATCAAGCAACAACGCCTTTATCATGCGCATCGCCGGCCACGTCTATGTGGAGTTTGGAGAGGAGGGCAACGCGATGTTTGCCTTCGATGCGGCGAAGCTACCATTCGATCTGTCGAAGTTGCAGGTGGCTGGCAATAAGACGGCGCTGAAACACCCTAGCTACGTCGCGCGCATCGTCCACAACAATGGCGTAGGCGAGCGGTGGGAGCGTAAGGCCGACCGCCTCATTGCTTCCCTCTCATCCGCAAGAGGTGCCCCCCAGGTCAGTCATACGACGCCGTCTTACGGCGCACGTCCTTCCGCACCGCCACAGCCCAGTGCGATGTCTTCCAGGTCACCATCAACACCTTCAAACGTCCGCGGCGATGCTGACCTCTTCGCCTTCCTCGCTAAGCACGGGATCAAGACCGCCGATTCCCGTGACAAGGGAGGCTCGCTATGGGCCTATGCCCCGCGTTCCGGTCCCGCCTCGAACGAACTCACCCGTAGGAATTTCGCGTGGGCGGAGCGCCGTGGCGCCTGGTATCTCCGCTCATGATATGGGGAAGGAAGAAGGCGAAGCCGGAAGTCCGGCAGGTGGTGACGCCGTCTCCCGTCGTCGAGGATAGTGGCATATTCCTCCCTGGTGATGGTGACCCGACGCCCGGCTCGAAGGCTGCGGCAGCCCTCCTAGAACAGCTGGCCGACGAGGGGCTCGCAGAACGGGTCGATGATGGTCATAGCCTACCGTGGGCGCAGCTGTTCGTTCTCCTAGAGGACGAGGAGGCCGCGAACGAGCTCGAGATACTGCATCTTCCACCGCCCACCCGGGCGGTTCCCAAGATCGTGAGCCGAAATTCGCTGACGGACCGCGATTTCTCTGTCGCGATAGACGGTTGGTTCGACGTTGACCGCCGACCGATATCCGGTGCCAAGCTAAAGGGCGGTGCTCTCGATGCGGACGGAGGCTTCCAACTTGTCTCTCCGGAGGTTTGGAACCTGATCAACCGCATCCGGCGGTTCGCCCGTCGTCCAGAGGAAGAGCGCAACGAAGCTGACCAGCGTCGCGCTTGGGGAGAAATCCGTCAGCTGGCGGTTGGAGCTGGCGCCTCGTTGGATGACTTTCTCTACCGGACGGTTGTGCTCACCCCGGACCGACTGCAGATGGCGCTTCGTCGTTCGGAAGGATTGGGACTGGTAGAGGTCGAGCCGTGGTTTGAGGGCGCGCCTGCCGACTGGCTCGATGCGTTTGACAGATCAGGTCAGGTGCGTGACCGATACGACCTGCCTACTCCGGATGGAATCATCCAGGTGATGATTTCGCCGGAGGTCGGGACTGTTCTGCGCGAGGTCAAGCGCATGCCTGGTCGTCGCGTTGCCGGGGAGCGTGCCGAGGCTTTTCTCCTCAACCCCATCGCAGCGCTCGGACCGGACGCAGCCGCAGTCGTCGACGAGGACCAGTTCGAAGAGGCGAAGCAGCTGGCGGGCATCGTGTTCGAGCGGTTTGCCGCCGTGACACCGGAGACCCATGGTGAGGGTGCCCTGGGTCTGCTCATCACGAGTGGGGCACGAGAGGCGTTCGAGACACGCGAGGTCATGCTTGAGGAAGCCGACGTGATCGAGTTCGTCGAGGGCGTCGAGCGGAACCTTGACCGTGGCCTCCAGCTGTTTGCTTGGGACGAGTATGAGTTCGAGCTCGACGGCGACAGCAGGCTGCATTGCGATGCCCTTCGTCGGGCGCTCGGCCGTCGTGAGGACGGCGTCATCACGCATGGTCAGGTCTATGATCTCTCTGGCTACTCGGAGCGCGTCGAAGGCATCGGGCAGGAGAAGTCCTTCTACTCTCCGCACATCGCCAAGCGCGACGACGGGGAAGGCTGGTTCCCCGAGAACCTAATTCCGATGATCGGATGGACCGATCCGGAAACGGACCAACACTGCATACTGCCGCTGACAGACGAACTGTCGGAAGAGCTGCGCGCGGGGCTGGAGGGCGCAAAGGCAACTGGAGCAACGTCAGTTCCTCTAACTGGGTGCCCGACGCCCATCGCCGTCCGTGAAGCTGAGGCCATTGTATCCACCTTCGGGCAGGTGAGGGACCAGGCTGCGAAGGGGACGTTCAAGCCGGAAGCTCCTGCGCGCCGCGGAAAGAAGCCCACGCTGATCCTCAAAAGCAACATCGGGCAAGTGGACTACAGGGAGGAGAGGCTTGCAGCGCTGGCAGAAAAGCCTGCCCCAGCCAGGCTGCCAACAAGTCTCCGCCCCGGCGTGGCGCTCAAGCAGCACCAGCTAGAAGGGTTGGCTTGGATGCAGCACCTCCTCGCGCTGGCTCCCGACAAGTGCCGGGGAGCCTTGCTGGCCGACGACATGGGACTTGGGAAGACCCTTCAGATACTCAGCTTGGTAGCGCGGGCACGAGAGGAGGATCCCGAGACCCCGCCCGCGTTGGTGGTTGCGCCACTTTCTCTTCTCGAAAATTGGAAGGAAGAGGCGGAGAAGTTCCTCGAGCCTGGGACGCTGAAGATCCTGACGGCCTATGGCGAGGGTCTTGCTGGTCTGCGGGTAGATAGGGCTTCGGTTGATGAGCAGCTCCGCCGAGAGGGTCTGGTGCGGTTCCTCCGCCCGGATTGGCGCGGCGATGCCGACCTCGTCCTCACCACCTACGAGACGCTCCGCGACCTTGAATTCTCGTTTGCGCGGGAAAAGTGGTCGGTGATGGTCTGCGACGAAGCACAGAAGATCAAGAACCCAAACGCTGCGATGACCCGTGCAGCGAAGAAGCAGCAGGCGAAATTCCGTATCGCCTGCACGGGGACGCCCGTGGAAAACAGCTTGGTCGACCTATGGTGCCTGTTCGACTTCGTGCAACCGGGCCTGCTGGGTGCGCTGAATGAATTCGGCGCGACATACCGTCGTCCGATTGAGGCAAAGAGCGACGACGACAGGGCAAAGGTCGAGGAACTGAGGGGTGTCATCACACCTCAGCTGCTCCGACGCATGAAGGCGGATGTCGCGACCGACCTGAAGGCGAAGGTCGTGGACGAGTCCAGCCGTAGTCTCGGTATGAGCCCGTTCCAGCGCGGCCTCTACGTCAGCGCTATCGATGCGTTCAGGCGGGCGGGAGCAGCGCCCGGGAGCCATCTGGCTCTCCTTCACAAGCTGCGGCTCTTGTGTTCGGACCCTGACGAGAGCGCAGGCAGCGCCTACGATCCGGTGGAAAGCTATCGGGCACGGTCTCCGAAGCTCGATTGGCTCATCGAGGTTCTCGAGGCCATCCGTGATCGAGAAGAGAAGGCGATCATCTTCTGCGAGTTCAAAGCGATTCAGCGGCTGATCAAGCATTACGTGCAGGAGGCCTTCGGCATCCCCGTCAAGATCATCAACGGCGACACTACCGCACTGGCAAGCGCCGTCGACAGCCGGCAGAAGATGATACGGTCCTTCCAGGAACAGCCTGGATTTGGTGCGATCGTCCTCTCTCCTGTGGCCGTAGGGTTCGGTGTGAACATGCAGGCGGCGAACCACGTCATCCACTTCACACGGACCTGGAATCCCGCGAAAGAGGATCAGGCAACCGACCGGGCATATCGGATCGGCCAGACGAAGGACGTCTTCGTCTACTATCCCACCGTCGCTGCAGCCGACTTCAAGACGTTTGATGTGAAGCTCGACGAGCTTCTCGAGCGGAAGCGTTCGCTAGCGAGCGACATGCTCAATGGCAGCGGTGAGATTGGGCTTCGCGACTTCGACGTCGACGAGTTGCGGCCCGTCGACTAGGCGGCCGGTCGAGCCTGTGGACTCATTGAGAGGACGATCCGCGTGCGCGGTTCACTCAAGATCGGCGGAAGTGATCAGGATGGGGGGCTCGCCACCGAGCCTCTTCACGAATTCGCGACGGGCAATGCGGTGGATATCCGTTTCGAACTCGACGAAAGTCTCAAGCGCGGTCTCCGAATCGATGCCATCCAGCTCGGGATTGAGCATCTCGCTGAGTGCGTCAGTGGTTATGAGGAACGGGACCTCGCCTAGGTCGGTCATGCCGAGGAAGCCGACGCTTTCTCGCTCGGACACCCATTCGTAGTTCCCCATCTCGAACTGGACACTGGTTTTCGTCATCGCCTCAATGCTCCGCCACAGGGCAGCCTGTGGCCACAATACGACATTACTCTCCATAGTGGAACGGAGGGGAAGATCTCTTGTTCTCTCCTGTCCACTATGCAGGAGAGAACATGAACTTGCAGCGCACGGGTGCAGGCACGGAGACGGACAGAGGTGCGCCGGCAGCGGCATCGGTCCGCAACTCTCCGCTTTTCCCGAGCCGCAGCCAGTGAACCTGACTTCGACAGCATTCAGCATCGCCGCTCGCGCTCACAAGGGCAACATCGTCTATTTGGCTGACGATGAGCAGCAGGCTGAAACGGTGGCTGCCATCCTAGTTGGTCTGCTCCCCGCCGGCATGGTGATATTCCTCCCATCCAGCGACGCACTTCCAGGCGACAACGCCCCAGCATCACCAGCGAATTCGGGTCGCCGTGTGGCGGCACTACGCCGGCTGCGGGCGGCGCAGGCTGGAAAGGCCCCAGCTTCGTTGGCACTTGTCCTCAGCGGTGAGGCCGCCAGCAGACGCTACCCACCGCCCGAGGCCTTCGATAGCGCTCCTCCAACCCTCAGAAAGGGCGACGAGATCGCAACCGAGAAGTTCTCTGTATTGGTCGCGTCCCTAGGCTATTTTCACGACGATCGGATCGATGAGCCCGGCGAGGTTTCCGTCAGAGGCGATGTCATCGACATATTTCCGGCAGACGCAGGATCGCCGGCTAGGATTGAGCATGCGGAGGGCAAGATCGTATCGATCCGCGTCTACGACCCGGTCTCTCAGCGCTCGAAATTGGAGCTCGAAAGTCTCGAAATCGGTCGCGCCGCCGAGCCGCCGGTGGAGCACGCCGTTTCGATCCTCGACCACTTGCAGCCCGGGAGCATCGTCTTTGGTGAAAAGGCTGATCGGCGACGGCAGCGCTATCTCGGGCTGGCTGAAGACGCAGCGGAGCGTGGGAAGCGAGAGATCGATGCGCTCAGCGAGGAGCAATTGTCTGCAGCACTGACCCCATGGCGACTGATCGAGCTCGAGGCCGAAGCTCAAGAAATTCCGCGCTTTGCACAGGCGCGCAGTCCAGCAACGGCGCTTGCGCGCTTCATCAAGCCGAAGCTCGAGACCCATGCCCTCGTGTTGGCCGGCAGCGAGCGCGATCTGCGGTTCCTGCGTCCTAGACTCGCGAAGAAGCTGGCACTGGAGATCGGTGGCGCTGCAAGCCTGGCAGACCTCGCGTCCCTGCATGCTGGCGACGTCACCGCAATCGAACTTCCAGTTGACGAGGGCTTCATCGACAGCGAGCGGGTCGTCGTCGCCGCAGCAGATGTGCTGGGGAGCCGAGCTTTGGTCGCCAATGCACCATCGTCTGCGGCTGATCCATCGGCTTATGCCAGGTGTGAGGTTCGTGTCGGAGATATCGTCATCCATGAGGACCATGGCATTGGCCGGGTTTTGGGTCTTGAGCCTTCGCCAGCCAGTAAGTCAGGGCAGAGTGAGCTGATCGCGCTGGAATACGCCGGTGGAGCTAGACGGCTGGTCCCTATCGACGAGGCGGATCGCATCTGGCGATACGGCGCGGACGCTGACGCAGTGACGCTCGATAAGTTAGACGGATCGTCTTGGGAGAAGCGCCGTCGTTCGATCCAGACCGCTATTGAAGAGAGCGCAAAGGGCTTGGCGGAACTTGCCGCCGCCCGCGCGCGCCTCACGGCGCCGGCGGTGGATCCCGATCCAGTGCTCTATGAGCGTTTCGCGAACGGGTTCGAGTTCAACGAAACCGCTGACCAGGCAAGGGCAATCAACGCGGTGCGCGATGACCTTTCCAGCGGCAAGCCTATGGACCGGCTAGTCGTCGGGGATGTTGGTTACGGCAAGACCGAAGTCGCCCTTCGCGCGGCCGCGTTGACCGCGCTGGCAGGTTTCCAGGTCATCGTCGCCGCCCCGACTACCGTTCTCGTTAGACAGCACCTGGAGAACTTTCGTCGGCGGTTTGAAGGTTCGGGTGTCGTGGTCGAGGGTCTGTCCCGCCTTTCGAGTGCGGCCGATAGGAAGAGGGTCAAGACAGGTATCGCCGACGGTTCGATACATGTCGTCGTCGGGACGGGTGCCGTGGCCGGCAAAGGTGTGCGCTATCGGAACCTCGGACTTGTCGTCATTGACGAGGAGCAGCGCTTCGGCACTGCCGACAAGGCACGGCTGCGGGGATCTGGGGCTATCCATTTGCTTTCGCTCAGCGCGACGCCCATTCCTAGAACCCTGCAGATGGCGATGGTTGGGCTTCAGAAGCTATCCATCATCGCGACGCCTCCAGCTCGTCGACAGCCAATCCGCACGAGCCTCGACACCTTCGACGACATACGCGCGCGAACGGCATTATTGCGGGAGAAGGGACGGGGCGGACAGAGCTTCGTCGTCGTGCCACGGATTGAGGATATGGAAGGACTGGCGCAGAAGATCTCGCGCATCGTCCCCGATCTCTCGCTCCTGCAGGCACATGGGAAGATGCCTGCCGCCGACATAGACGACGTGATGGTTCGCTTTGCCGATGGCGAAGGGGACATACTGCTTGCGACAAACATAATTGAGGCCGGGTTGGACGTGCCACGCGCCAACACCATGATAGTCTGGCGCGCCGATCGGTTCGGCCTGGCCCAGCTGCATCAACTGCGCGGACGGGTCGGTCGTGGCAATAGGAGAGGGCAGTTGATCCTTCTCACCAGTTCCGATGACAAGATTGGCGAGCGGACGCTCAAGCGACTGCGAACCCTAGCGACTTTCGATCGGCTCGGCGCCGGTTTCGAGATCAGTGCTCGCGATCTGGACATGAGGGGAGCCGGTGACCTTCTAGGAGATGATCAGGCAGGGCATATGAGGCTTATCGGCACAGAGCTCTATCAGCACCTCCTTGGCACCGCGCTGCGGCAAGCGCGTGGCGAGACGGTAGAGCACTGGGCGCCCGAGCTGAACCTTAAAGAGGAAGGCAGTTTTCCGGAAAGTTGGGTTCCCGAACTTGATCTCAGGCTCGAACTCTACGTCAGGTTGGCGCGCATGAAGACGGAAGCTGAACTCGACGCCTTCGAGGAAGAGCTAGTCGACCGTTTCGGACCGCTACCGGCGGCCGCGGAGCGGCTGATCGGATGGGCGAGCGTGCGTCTTGCTGCCAAGCAGCTTCAGGTCGAACGCATTGATGCTGGTGCCGCTGCTATCGCGCTCACCCCTAGAACGGGCTTCGATGCTGATGTCAGGAAGATCGGGCTCGAAGAGAAAAATGGCCGATACCTCCTACGGGAGGAGACGTCCGAAGCCTCACGATTGGAGCGCGTCCAGACGCTGCTCAACGCTTTGGGCGGCTAATTGAGCAATCCCGCGCGGAGCCGGCGCCTTGTTGCCGGCTCTCTGTTTACGAGAACTGCCGACGGAGCGGCACAAGGATGTCTTCGATGAGGGGGGTGCGATCCAGTCGGAGCGCAGCCCGCCGGATGACCATGGAGATTGGTGCCCGATCTACCTGACCCATCCCCATCTGAAGGGAGCCGCCCATGGAAGTTTGCTGTGCGCGTGTCTTCCAAGTGCAGTATTCGCTCCCGGACACGAACGCCGCGATCCCGAGGTGCGTTAGACGCTGCGTCGAATCGATGCGCTCCAGGGTCGCGGCTGCGTAGCGAAGTGCGGACTGAAGGCGTTCTCGCACGATCTCTTCGATGATCAGCATGCCCCCGAACCCGCTCATCCGGTCCTTCGTCTCGGTATCCTCAAGCGAAAGGCGGAACGCGACTGCCCCCTGCTCGGTCAGTCGGATTGATCCGCCCCGATCCTGCTGGATTAGGAGATCAGGACCATCGAGAGTTACGACGCTTCCTTTGGTCCGGTCGAGGAGGCGGCTATCGCCGAACAGCGCCTTCTGCTGCAGTTCCTCGCCAAGGTCGGGGTTCTCCATCTCGATTGGGCGCAGTATCTGTTGGAAGGGACCGCCGACGATCACAAGTTCAAGCATTGTGGCCGAATGCTGGTTATGCCTTTCGACCGGTATCAGCGCCTTCGCTTTGGCGATCAGAGCCTCCTGATCGACCGGGCCGGTCGCGTTAGATAGAATGTAGTCGTGAAGTGACTGCGTGATGGCTTCATGCAGATCGGTCGCATCCCTGAAGCCACGACGGAAAAGACCGCCTTCCCACGCCTGCACCTCCTCAATGAAGGCGCTCTGTTCGGGCTGTGCCTCCACGCCCTGCTGGATGAATGCTAGGATGGGCTTCGTCCCGCGCGCTTCCCGATATTCCTGATGGGTGGCGGAGATCGCCGAGCCAGGGGGAACGAAACCGTAGTCCGGTCCGAGGATGAGGACGACGAGGTCGGCCGCCCGCACGCCCTGAAGGCAGGCAATCTGCGACGAGTTGGGCTGAGCTGGAAAGTCCTCAGCCATTATGACCTCGTTGCGCAAAGTCGTGATCGCTTTCCGTGCTGCGTCGCGGAGCGGTTCATAGCGAGTGATCAGTGAACTAACGAAGACCTTCACCTTACGCTCCAATCTGCCTTTGCGGCATGTTCGGGAATTGCCTCTCGGTCGAACTGAGAGGCGCCCAGATCGATCCAATCTACTAGGCCGCCATCAGTTCGAAAGGCGACCAGTTACGGGCGGACGAGGTTTCGAAGAAGACCACGTCCTGCTCCGAGAGACGGATGAGCTGCTTTGGCTCGATCGCAACCCGCTCGCCGGCGCGCACCATCCAAATGAGACTGTCTGCTGGGCAGTTCGCCCGTGCCAGAAGGGAGGCAGTGTCGATCACTTCGGCGTCGATGCCGAGAAGCTGACCATCGATGTCGACAATGTGGCGCAGTCCGATATCCGAGAAACCCATTTCTGATCTCCTTCTTCCGATAAATAGGAGATTCGCACGCGCGGGTGTCAGAAGCTGTCACCCCCATGTTCTCGAAGGAGACAAAGTGCATTTACGAGCGTCATCTCCCCGACCGTCCTGCACGGCGTCTCCAGGAGGAGTGGGCTGGCGAATACGACAGCCGAGGCCTGCGCGCGGGATACGGCGACGTTGATGCGGTTCAGGGAGAAGAGGAAGTCGATGTCGCGCGGCAGTTCCTCACCACTCGAGGTTGTCATCGACACCAGGCACACCGGAGCCTCCTGGCCTTGGAACCGGTCGACAGTGCCCACGCGTATTCCTGAGGGCAGTGCCGCGCGCAACGCGTTCACCTGGGCATTGTAGGGGGCGACGACCAGAATGTCGCCATGTCCGACCACACGTTCCGCGCCGTCGCGTCCGCGATAGGTCGACCCCAGAACCTTAGCGATGTGAGCCTTGATAGCGTCGATCTCCTCAGGGCAGACCTGCGATCGCCCGGTATGGGTTACGCTCCTGACGCCGGCTCCAACGAGTGAGGCGCCGTCAGCGCCAAGAAGCGCCTGGGTGCCAGCCGCATCGTCGGGATGAAGGCGGTCCTCGTAGACCGCAGCGGATATGAAGCTGCAGATCAACGGATGCATTCGGCGGCTTACGGGCATGAAAATGCCTCTGTCTTCCGGCACGACGCGATGCCCGTTTATGAGATACTCGAGACAAGATTCACCGCTGCGTCCGGGATGCGTCCCTTGCAGCGGCTGCGGCAACTGCATTGGATCGCCAACCAGGACGAGATTGCGCGCCGCTCTGGACATCGCCATGATGTTCGCCAGTGAGACTTGCCCGGCCTCGTCCACGAAAAGATAGTCGAATGACGGCGCATCGTAGCGGGCGAAATGCCATGCCGTCGCGCCCATCACGTCGGCGGTCTCAATCTCAGGCGCATCATTCGACTGAACAAGCGTTATGCCAGGATGAGAGTCGTCGTCCCCATCGTCGTTCGCCTTCTGAACGACCCGGCACTTGACGCCCTCGCTTGCCGCCCGGTCAGCGATCGCCTCGAGCAGGTTGCCGATAGCCTTGTGACTATTGGAAGAGACGGCGACGCGTTTGCCGGCCCGGATGAGATCAACGATTGAAAGCGCGCTAACATAGGTCTTGCCAGTTCCAGGCGGCCCCTGGATCGCGAGCGTCGTCCCGTTCATGTCCGTGATCGCCGCGCTCGTCTGGGAAGGCAGGTCGCCATTGGGGTCGATGATCCCAGCTGTGCGAGGGCCACTGCGAAAGACGGGTGGATTACGTGTCAGGAGCTGCTCGACTGCACTCGCGCGACCCGTGTCCTGGATTATGTCCGCGGTGACGGCAGCCACCGCATTGCGGAGCGTGGCATTCGCGATGGGTTTGCCGGGAATGAGGTCAAGGCGGTCGGGAAGCGGACCCTTTGCGGTCGAGCGGCGCAGAACCAGCGTTCCAGCGGTAGCGTCGAGTTCCCGGAGGTCGATGTCCTCGGGCATCGCAGCGGGCTTTACGCACGGCTTCTTGCCGGCACGGAGCTTCGTCTCCTGCGCCGGGAAGCGGTATGTCCGCTCGAACGACTTGGCCGTCACTTTGACTGGGTCGCCAACGGCTTCGAGCCCCTGGATGCATTCGAGGTCGTCGAGGAGGTCTTCGCTCTCCTGAGCTAGTCGATCGAAAATCGCCCACCAGGCAGGCTTGTCTTCGCGCTTGTGGAAGAAGTTCAGATCGAGGAGGAGATCGGCCACTTCGTCACCTAGTCGGGCTCGGACGGGGACCAATCGCGTCCGAAGCGCCTCGATCTCAGCGTCCTCCTCAGCGACGTTCGACAGCGCACCGGCTTCGGGCACCTCGCCCAACCTCGGCCACGGCATGTCGGCCGGTCGCACGTCCGCGACCAGCCAATCGCGTAGCAACTGCGTCGAGATGCAGTCGGTCCTGTTGTAGTCGTAGATTTTTTCCAAGAGAGCGTCGTCACCAGTCTCGCGCCAGTTCTCGTAAAACACGACGCTCGCACCGGCCGTGGCGACGTCCGCATCGCGCTTCGGCATGTAGAATGCCTCCAGGTCCTTGATCGAATAGCCCTTCTCTGAGGCGATCAGCGATCCTGATACGACCTTGAATAAGTCGACGAAGCGACGTTCGCGTTGGAGCTGGTCCATCGCGGCCTCACCCACTCGATGGGCAGCCGTCAGACGGCGAAGCGCCGCAATCTCGTAGTTCGCGTAATGGTAGATCCGTGCATGGGGATGCGCACGGAGATGATCGACGAAGAATTCCAGCAGTTCCGCGACGGCTTGGCCTTCAGCCTCGCGATCGTGAGCCCAGAAGGCGCGGAACGTCCAGTCGCCTTCGTCGCGGAACCACACGCCGTGCAGATACTCCAGACCGCCCTCGTAATAGGGGTCGCCCTCTATGTCGTAGAACAGGTCCCCGACATCGGGCTGGGGCATGATACCGAAGCCTTTTCCCGGCTGGAAGTCGCGAAGTTCAAAGCCGGGGGGACCACCAGCGCGGCGCTTCCGCTGTAGCTTCGCCTGCGTTGTGAGTCGCGACTGCACCTCAGGTGATAGCTTCGGAACCCTGCCTTCGACATCAGCGAGACCGTTGAGGGTCCCGATGCCGAACGCCTCGAGCTTGCCGCGCTGGGACTTGGTAATGCCGGCGACGAGCGACAGGCTGTCCGTCTCCTCCCATTCGGAGCGGCAGTGATCCTTCCACCTGCAAAGGCCGCATCCGGAAACGGGATCGGATCGGGTTTCAGGACGCTCGAGAAGGAACGTCTCGAACACGTTTCGTGCATTCCGGGCATAGGAGGCTACGTCAACCAGCCGGACGGAGAACCTCGAGCCATCACCGAGCTGGAGGTGTGCGGCTTCCGGGCGTAGTTCCTGGACTTCCGTCAGCAGGTCGGAATAGAGGGACAGCTGAAGAACATGCTTCGGATCCGGCTTCCGCTTCAGCTTCGTGTCGACCACCTCGTAGGACCAGGGACCAATTGCCGACGGCCGGTCGATCCGCTCCAGAAAGTCGGTGTAGCCTCCCCAAGCGCCGCCCAGTAGCGCTCCCTGGAATATCACGTCCGGTCCGTCACGCATCGCATCGATCGTGAGTTCGACCGAGCGCTCGAGTGGAATGCCGTCCTTGGGTATCTCGACGATCGAGCGGCCAGTCTCGCGCAGGCCCTCAAGGAACGCGAGTTCGTGGGCGTCGCCCTGACGTTGGAGCAGAACCGCCTCATCACCATCTGCTGCGGGCGTGACGTCGCCAATTTCCATCAGTCTCAGATCGAGCGTCGTGGCGTGCCTGCACCCCTTGAACCGCATCAGGTCGGAGGCGGAAAGGCGGAGTTTTCCGTCGAGCATGCGCATTATAATTCCCCTTTGGACTCGGAATAGCATATATGGGTGACAAAATCTGTCGGGGTTATCGTCATGGCCTTTTCGAAAGCGCAGGAATTGCTGAGGCTGGCGATGCTGGCGACGGGACGCCGTGGCGTGACGCTGGAGGACATCCAGGATGAGTTCTCGTGCTCGGAAAGGACAGCGCAGCGTATGACCTTCGCGCTGCAGGCTGCCTTCCCCCAGACTGACTATGCGATCGGCGATGATCGTAGGGCGAGATGGAACATCCCTGCTCGTGCCATTGCTCCCCTCCTGACACCTTCGTCCGAAGAGCTCGTCGCTTTGGCGGAGGCGATCGTCCAGCTGGACCACGCGGGCATGCCGAAAGAGGCCGCACATGCCCGTAGTTTGGAGCGGAAGGTGAGGGCGCTGATACCACCCGACAAGGGAACGAAGCTCGACGTGGACAAGGAGGCGATCCTGGAGGCGCTCGGCCACGCAGCCCGCCCTGGACCCCAGCCCGCCGCCGACGAGGACGTAGTCGAGGCGATCTACGAGGCGCTGAAGGGCCCGAACCTCCTTCGCATCAGCTATCGGAGGCGAGACGAGGACGAGCCAAGCGAGCGCATCGTTGCTCCCCATGGCCTGCTGCTTGGCGTGCGCCGGTATCTTGTCGCGCGGGATACCGGCAAGGGCCCGGAAGCCAATCTGCGACACTATCGGGTCGAAGAGATCTACGAGGCGGAGATGCTCGCCGGATCTTTCGAGATCGATGCTGGCTTTAATCTGAAGCGGCACGCCGAGAAGGGCTTCGGTTCGTATGAGAGCGAACGGGAGTTCGGTGAGGTGGTCTGGCGCTTCACGCCGGATGCAGCCGCCCACGCCCGGCGCTTCGTCTTCCATCCCACACAGTCAACGGAGGAGGGGGAGGACGGATCGCTTACCGTGAGCTTCATGGCATCAGGATTCTTGGAGATGACATGGCACCTCTATCAGTGGGGGGATTCCGTGGAGGTTTTGGCACCACAAAGGCTCCGCGAGATGGTCCATGAATACCGGCGCGTCTTTCCGGCTCTGCCCTAACGACGACGCCGACTACCGAATTTTGAAGTGGGAAGAGCCTGCATGAGTTACCTTGACGACCTCATCGAAAATGGAAGCGGCTTCCAGGTCCGTCGGAGCGCGGGTGGCGCGTCCTTCCGGCCCACCGGCGGATCGGATGCGGAGATGGACGCGTTCCAAGCCGTCGCGAGGAACCTGCTTCGCAACGAGGGCGACGGATACCGCGTGGCCAACACGCACAAGACCAGTGACCGCGCCCAGGACCTTTACGACACCGTCATAGTTTCGATCGACGAATAGCGAAGTGCTCCTTCTGTCGCGCACAACTCGGATGGGTGACAGTTTCTGTCATCCACTTGTGAGACTCATTACTTGACGGAAACGAAGGAGTGATTCGTGGGAACGCTCAAGATCATCCATAGCGCCGACTGGCAGCTCGGGAAGCCGTTTGGCCGCTTCTCTCATGAGGTGCGGAACGCGCTGTCCGAAGCACGGCTCGATGCAATCGACGAACTCGGGAAGGCCGCGATTACGGCTGGCGCAGCACATGTCGTGGTGGCGGGAGACGTGTTCGACAATGTAGAGCCTGGCGATCGTATCGTGATGCAGGCGCTGTCCCGAATGGAGCGTGCGCCGGTGACTTGGTGGCTCATGCCGGGTAATCATGACCACGCCCGTGCGGGCGGTCTGTGGAGCAGGATCCGCGCTCGTGCACCGTCATCGGTGCGGATCGTCGACACCGCTGAACCGGTCGAGATGGAGGAGGGTGCCTGGCTGCTTCCAGCGCCCCTCGAGCATCGCAAGACGACGAACGATCCGACCGCAGCAATGGTTGACATGGCGACACCCCCTGGAGCGCTTCGGATCGGGCTGGCACACGGTTCGATCACGGAGTTCGGAGCGTCTGGCGAGAGTTCGAACCTAATCCCTCCCGATCGGGCAAAGTCTGCGGGATTGGACTATCTCGCGCTCGGGGACTGGCACGGTTTCCTGACCGTTGGCGATAGGACTGCATATAGCGGCACGCCGGAAATCGATAGGTTCGGGCGGGATGAACCCGGTGCGTGCATCTCCGTGGACCTGCGGTCCGAAGAGCCTCCGCAGCTTCGAAGGGTCGACACGGGCCGTTACCGTTGGATCTCACGTCGATGGAATGTCGCGAACGAAGAGGAGCTTGAGTGGGAGATCGCTACGCTGAGGACAGAGGCGCGCCTCTCCGATGTGCTGTTGTCACTCGATCTGACGGGGGTGGCGAGCCTTTCCGACCGTGTTTCGATGTTAACCCTCTTGGAGAACCGACTGGCGCACGAGTTGCGCAGCCTCGATCTGGATACTGATGAGCTTATCGCCCAGCCCACGTCGGACGACATCGCGAGGATCGAAGTTCAGGGCGCCCTTGCCGGTGCCACTGCGGCACTGCAATCCAAGGCGGACGCCAACGGGCCGGATGCGCAGATCGCTGCGGCGGCTTTGGAGCGTCTCTATGTCGAAGCCCTTCGATTTGACGCGGAGGTGTCGAAATGATCATCAAGAATCTAGAGGTCGCGAACTTCCGCAAGTTCCGCGATCCGCTCCGCATCGAGGGCTTCACCGACGGTCTCAACATCGTTGTCGAGCCTAACGAGACGGGAAAATCGACCTTACTGGAGGCCCTTCGTGCTGCCTTCTTCGTTCGATACTCTGCCAAGACTGAACTGGTGCGCTCATACGTTCCGATCGGTGACGACGTCGCGCCAAGAGTATCGGTTGGCTTCCATATTGGAGGGGAAGCCTGGACGCTCGAAAAGCAATTCATGAAGTCGGCGTCCGTTCGCCTATCCGCGGCCAGCGGCCGCAAGGAGAGCGATGCCGCTGAGGAGGCGCTGCAGGAGCTGCTGGGATTTGAGCGGGGCAACAACAGGGGGACTGACCCGGAAACCCGCGGTCCGCTCGGCCTACTGTGGGTGGAGCAGGCCACTGCATTGGCCATCGAAAATCCAAACCGCATTGTGCGCGACACGGTTAGGGGCGTCCTTGAGGCAGAGGTGGGTGCGGTTACGGGAGGCCGTCGGTTCGATGCGATCCGGTCTAGCGTGGAAACGGCATATTCCGCACTCAGGACTCCCTCGACCGGAAAGTCGAGGGGCGATCTGGCGGCTGCCGAAACACGGCTCGCCGACGCAATCGCGGCGCGTCAGGCTGCCGAAGCTGTTTTTCGGGACTATGAGGGCACGCTTGCCGACCTCGAAACTGCGAAGTCACGTTTGAAGATCTTGGAGCGCGATCTTGTCGACCCCGAGGCGGTCGAACAGCGTCGCAGACTCGAGGACGATCTGAAGACCGCTGAAACGGCGGCGCTTCGACATTCGGCTGCGGAGGCGCAGCTCGGCCAGGCTGATGCTATCGTGACAACCGCCTTGGCGGCGGTGCAGCGCCTTGACACCGCTGAGGACCGGCTGACCTCTGCCGAAAAAGCCCTCGGGACGGCGAAGGGATCGCTGGAAGAGGCTCGCTCCAACGTCAAGAAGTTGAGCGAAGAGGAGAAGGGTCTGCGTCAGGCGCTCGATCATGCCAGACAGGAGACGGAGAAGCATGAGTCTGCACTAGCAGGTGCCCGTGACCGTGCTCGCGAATTTGCCACGGCTGCTGGAGCACGCAGGGCGATCGATGCTCGGCGTGCGCTTGACGATCTCGAGGCTCGAGAGAGGGAGCTGAAGCAGGCTTCAGCGGATCGGATCGATGCCGGTGAACTCAGGAAGGTTGCCGAATACGAGTTGGGCGCGATCCAAGCGCGGGCGCGGTTCGAAGCCGGTGCCGTCAAGGTCGAGGTGGAACTGAAGGAAGGCTCCACCCTTCGGATCGACGGTAAAGCCGCGGAGGTGGCCAGCGTCGAGGTCTTGAAGGCCACCCGATTTGAACTGGGGACTGCTGGTAGCGTAACCGTTCGTCCCCCAGAGGGGGCAAGCCTCAGCATTGAAGCCGACCTGGCTGCTGCGGGCGGAGAGCGTGATTCTGCTCTGAGGCGGCTTGGAATCAGATCCCATTCCGAAGGCATCACGCGAAACGAGCGTGCGGCCGCGGCGGAACGGGAACTCGTGGCTCTGCAAAAGCAAATCGCGTTGGCTTGTCCAGGTGACGCGTCGATCGCGCTGGCGCCTGGTGCTGATGCACTGAAGGCGTTCGTTGCGTCGCTGGGCGAAGATCTCATCGATGCGGTCGCGCCGATTGACGACATCGCTGCCCTCGAAGGGGCGGTGACGGAGGCCAAGCTGTCGGAGGCTACCGCATCTGGCCGACGTGAGGATGCAAGGGAGGCGCTGTCGAAGGCGGAACGCGTCAAGGCTACGGCTGATGCCGATCACGGAAGTGCGCATCGCGAGATGGAAGCGGCGAGCGAGAACCTTCGGAATGTGATCGGTGCTGGCGACCGTGAGAAGTTGGCAGCGGACCTTCAATCGGCCCAGCGCGATCGGACTACCAAGTTTGAATCTGCGGAGAAGGCGAAAGCAGGGACGGACGCATTTGATCCTGAGGCCATCCGTCGGCGCATCGAGAACATCGATCGCGCTGCTCGGCGAGCCGGAGAGGAGCGTCTCGAACTCACCGCGTCGATCGCAGCGCTCGAAGCGGCAGTCGCAAGAGAGGGAACAAGCGGACCCGCAGGACGGATGGCAGAGGCGCGTGAGGATGAGGAGGCCTCAGCGACTTCCCTCGAGCGCCTCAGGCGCGAGGCGGATACGCTCGACATGCTGCGGAAAGCCCTGACGCAGGCGGCGGACGAAGCATCTAGGACGTTCCTTGCGCCCGTGACGGCACGTGCGGGGCGTTACATCCAGCGACTTCTGCCGGGTAGCGACCTGTCGTTCAACGAGGAGCTCGGGCTCGCCGGGGTGTCACGAGCTGGGATCGACGAGGCGTGTGGCGACCTTAGTCGAGGAACACAGGAGCAATTGGCGATCCTGACTCGTCTGGCGTTCGCCGACCTCCTGCTGGAGGATGGAGCACCGATTTCCCTCATACTGGATGATCCGTTGGTCTATTCGGACGACATCCGGCTGGAGACGATGACGGACATCCTGCAGGAGGCGTCCAAACGGATGCAGGTCATCTTGCTAACTTGCAGGTCGAAGGCATTCCGTCACGTAGAGGCCAACCGGATCGTGCTCAGATGAGCTTGGGAATGCCGACCCGCAGTCGGTTTTCGATCTCGTTCACCGAGGCCGAGGAGGCCTTGGTCGCGCGAATTGATTTCCAACGGCACGACCCGACCACTTGGGAGGCTCGCACGGCGTATGAAGGAAACCTGGAGCCGATACCCCGCCTATTGTCGTCGCTCAGCGAACGGAATGCCATTCCTGCGCAGCGCGTGAGCTACTGGACCGATCCAGAGTTTCGGACTGGCCGCCTGAAGGGCTCGCGTGAGCAGCTATTTGCCAGGCACGGAACGGTAGGCGAGGAAGCCTTCGTTCAATTTGGTTTCCTACCGACGCTCCGTTACTTCCTCTTCGGAGCGCAGCTTCCGGCCGCAGTGATAGCCGCCTTCGAGGACGAGCTGGGCGATCCCCGGTGGGTATCCCTGAGCGATGCTATGGAGCATGGAAGGTTTGCTCGGAAGCTCGCTCAGAAGCATGGCATTGACCCGTCCGATGCCGAGGACGAGTTCTTCAAGCTGGCGTTGGATCTGGGCCTGTGGGTTCAGACCGCTATGCGGATAGGCGAATTGGCCGGAGGGCGCCGGTAGGTCAGGTCCGTCATCACCAAGGAGTCTGCGCTCCTGCCTCGACGAACTGGCCAGATACCGCATCGTCGCCTTGAAGGGCGAACTGCACCGGAAGGCGGGCACCCTCCTCGACGCTCAAATGCCCCGTGTGACCATTGAGGTCCGTCTTGACGAAACCGGGGCTGATCGAGTTCACGGTAGCGGGCGTTCCGCGTAGCTCCTCACTCAGCTGAACCGTCAGCATGTTGAGCGCTGCCTTGGAGGCGTTGTAGCCGAGGAGTTGAGCAGCATAGTAGGTGGACGTGGGATCACCATTGAGAGTGAGTGATCCAAGAGAGCTGGAGAGGTTGACGATCCGGCCCGCGGGAGCCTGCTTGACCAAAGGAAGCATCGCCTTCGACACAGCATGCGTGCCGATGAAGTTCGTTTCCATGATCCTTCGCAGCGCACTGGTGCTGGCGATGCTTGGGACTCCATCTTCTGGATCAGTGACACCAGCGTTGTTGACGAGAATATCGAGCTTTCCAAAATCTCGCTCGATCGTCCGGGCGGCTTCCAGGATGCTTTGCTCGTCGTTCAGATCCAATGGCATGTTCCGAGCGTCGATCCCCAATTGGCGAAGCTCATTTGCGGCCGCTTTGCCACGATCCGCATCTCGCGCCCCGACTAGCACTGTGATCCCTGCCACGCCAAGCTGTCGTGCAATCTCGTGACCTATGCCCTTGTTGGCTCCGGTTACGAGGGCAACACGTCCATCTGTAGTCATCTTGCTTTCCTGTCGCTTTGAAAGTCCAACTGCGAACAATGTATGGACCCCCCTCCCGATTTTGGATTCGCTTATGAATGCCGAACCGCCCCGTCATTTGATCCCCCGGAAAACGCCGCGTCAGGCGCGTTCGGAAGTGACTAGGGATGCCATCCTCGAGGCAGCGGTTCACATTCTGCTCGACGGTGGGATGCAGCGGCTGACGACGAAGCGCGTCGCCGACAGGGCAGGCGTCTCGGTTGGATCCCTCTACCAGTATTTCCAGAACAAGCGTGCGCTGGTCTACGCGGTGAACGGACATTACCTGGACTGTGTGGCGGTCGCCGTCGAGGCGGCGTGCGATCGGCACCGGGGTGCATCGCTGGAGCAGATGGTGGACGGGCTGGTCGATGCTTACTCGCGTGCGAAGCTCGACAATCCCGAGATTACTCGGGCGCTGTATCGTTCAGTCGCTGAGCTGGACATCCAGAGCCAGGTCGATGCTTTCAGCAAGCGGGTCGATGCCGCGTCTCGAAGCATGTTGGAAAGTGCGCCTGGCGCCAGCTTCGGCGACATCGAACTGATCAACACCACACTACTATCAGCGATATTCGGGACAATCCGGAATGCATTCGATCGGGGTCTGGGTCCTGAAGACGCTGCCGCCGTCCATCGCCAACTCTCAAAGATGTGTCTTGCCTACTTGAAGTCGGTGATGCGGCAGCAAAATGGCGCCGGCGCTTAGCGCCGACGCCGTCAGCATCACGGATCGATGGTGATCTTGTTCTCGACACTGGTCACGCCGGGGGCCGCCCAAGCGGAACGTTCCGCCTCCTGACGTTCGGCCCACGTCCGCACCGTGCCCTTGAGGATGACCTTGCCACCTTCGGTGGAAACGGAGATCTTCTGAGCGTCGATCTGGGCGCTTCGGACGAGCGCCGTCTCGATCTTGTGCTTCACCTCCGTTGCATCGGCCTTCGGCTTGATGCGAATGAGGTTGATGACGCCCTTGACCCCCGGGAGCGAACGGACGGCGCGTGCCGCCCATTCCTTCTGGTAGTTCCACTCGACCTCGCCTTCGAGTGTGATGTTGCCATTCTTCACCGTCGCTTTGATCGCGTCGGCCGACGAGGGGAGTTCGCGCTTGATTGCCTTGACTGCATCCTCGGCGATCTCGGGATCGAGGCGGTTGTTGCCGGGCCGGACGTCGATGTCGTTGGCGACGGCTCGGACGCCGGCGACGCGCTTCGCGGCGCGCTCGGCATAGTATGCGTCCATGTAGCTGTTGGTGATGCCGGTAAGGGTAACGACCCCATCCTTGACCTTCACGGAGATCTTGTCGTCGTGGAAAATCGTCGGGTCGAACTTGATTTCATCCTCGACGTCATCCTGGATCTTGTCGTCGGTGCGCGACTTCGAATCGAACTTGAAGATAGACATGCTTCCGGTCCTTCCGTGCTTGCCGAGCCGTGCTCGGTGTTGAGCCTCCCGCACGGGCGACAATCACGGAGGACAAGCTGCACCTCGCTGATCCAGATCAGCCTTGTCGAACTCCGCTGATGACCGCCAATAAAGTTCCAGCCAAAACATCAAAAAGAATATCTGGCAGGGTGAGCAAACTAGCGAAACGAAGCGGCAAAACGCGAGTTGTCGGTGAATGGACACTTCTACTTCGCCTTATGCTCTCGTCGTCGACGATGATCCGATGATCCTGATGCATGCCTGCGACATCTTGGAGGAGGCCGGCTTTCGCTTCTATGAGGCCGGGACGGGTGCTGAAGCAGTCGAAGTCTTGGAGCGTGACGGCGACAGCGTCACTCTCCTCTTCTCGGACGTCGAGATGCCTAGCGAGATGAACGGCTTCGCATTGGCACGCCATGTCGACGCCCACTGGCCGCACATCGAGATCGTCATATCGAGCGGCCGGATCAACCCATCGCCGGAGGACATGCCCGAGAAGGCGACGTTTATCGGGAAGCCTTTCGACAGCCAAACTGTGCATTCCCATCTCGCGATGAAGCTACCCGATGGAAAGAAGCCTGAGCAGTTGAGGCAAGCGGTTTAGACGGCGGGAAGCCGGCTCGAGTAAAAATAGGCAAATAAAATGAGGAGAGGTCTGTTTGGGCGCATTTAACGCCGAGGACGAGAGGTGGATGAGGGTGGCGCTCAACATCGCCCGTTCGAAGGGTGCGCACCCGTCGGACTCACCCCTCGGCACCGTCATCGTTCTTGATGGTCGTGTTGTTGGACAGGAGCGCAACCAGACCGAGGAACTTCCCGACGCCACCGCTCATGCTGAGATGATGGCCATCCGCCGGGCCTGCGAAAGCGAAGGGTCCATGGAGCTGCGAGGGGCCACGCTTTATTCGACCCTCCAGCCTTGCGGCATGTGCACGATGGCTTCGATATGGTCGAAGGTCGGTCGGGTCGTCTACGGTGCCGGTCGAGACGATGTGCATCAGATGTATTTCGAAGACCGGCACGTCGACACACTCACCTTCATTGCCGACGCCTACCGTGACGACATCGTGATCGAGGGCGGCTGTCTACGTGAGGAATGTGCCAAGCTCTATTACGGGCCAGATGATGATGTGCCGCTGGAGGAGCAGGGCAATCTCTAGCGACCGAGAAACCAAGCGCGTGTCGGACGACAGTCCGTTTGCGATCGCGGAGGACGGGAGTTCAAAGCCTGAAGCCGATCTAACGCCCGAAGAAGCCCGAGGGGTTGAGGATCGTAGCGCGGGCTCGACCCGGGTGGTCCACGAGGTCGTCCGGTTGCAGGGCGAGGAGGAATTGAACCGGCCGGCGCTTGCCCTGTTGCTGTCTGCCTTCGCGGCTGGGCTAGCCATCAATCTCTCTTTGATGTCCGAACTCTTCTTGCGAAGCCACCTGCCTGACGCTCGATGGGCGCCGCTTGTCTACCTTCTGGGATATCCGGTCGGCTATCTGATCGTCATCCTTGGACGCCTCCAGTTGTTCACCGAGAGCACGATTACCGCCGTCCTGCCCGTCGCGGCGAAACCCCGGATGGCGAACCTCGCGAAACTGGGTCGCCTGTGGGCTTGCGTTCTTGCTGCCAATCTTGCCGGCGTATTCCTAGTGAGTAGCCTCATGGCGGGGGAGGTTATTCTTTCTGAGGCGCAGCGCACCTTCGCAGTCGACATCCTCGGGAAGCTAGAAGTCCAGACCGCCGCAAAGACCCTAACGCTTGGTATCCCGGCCGGCTTCATCATGGCTGCGATCGCGTGGATCCTTCCAAACTCGCGCGGTAGCGAGTTCTGGATCATCTGCACGCTCACATACATCATCGGGCTGGGCAACTTCAGTCATGTGGTGACTGGCTCCTCGCAGGTGAGCTTTCTCTGGATGAGCGGGCGGATGACGTTCCTCGAGATGGTGCTCGAGTTTATCCTCCCCGCACTCGCCGGAAACGTCATTGGTGGCACCGGGCTATTTGCGGTTCTGGCGCATGGCCAGCTGCGGGTGGACGAACTCGACGATACGAGTGACGGGGCGAGCCAATGATCCGAGCCCTCTTCCTGTCCAATCCTTGGCCTGCCTTGATAAAGAAGGCCGCAGAGTTTCCCAGTGGAAGAGGTGCCCACGATGGCGCTGAGCGCTGAAGGTCGCCGTAGGGCTGGGAGAATCAGCCTTATCGTGCTGGCTATCGTTACGGCCCTTGCCCTTGCGATCGGAACGTTCCCAATCGGCATTCTCAGGGGCGCGATCGAGGATCGTCTATCGGCGAGGCTTGGAACGAGCGTAAGGATCGGCACGGCAAAGCGGAACAGCTTCTTCTCTTTCTCTCCGGTCATTACACTGGAGAGCCTGCGGATCGCGCAACCAAGCTGGGCCGGTGATGGTGACATGGTGCATGCCAAGTCGATCCAGGCGCGCGTGGCGGTGCTGCCTGTGGTGCTCGGTCGAGCTCCTCGGTTGGAGGACGTTACTGCCACAGGGCTGAACCTGTCGCTCGTGCGCGACAGCAATGGACGGGCCAACTGGGAAAATCGGGATAGAAAGCCTTCAAGCAATGATGGCAAGGGGCAGGGCCTTGCTGGTTTCTCCATACGCGACGGTCATGTCACGCTCCGGGACGACAAGCGATCTCTGACTATCTCCGGTCAGTTAAAGGCGGATGCGTCGGGTGTCAGAGTGGAAACAAAAGGTAAATTCCACGGCACTCCGGCGAGCCTGGCGTTCTCAGGTCCGAAAATCGTGGGATTGGAAGCCGACGCCCGTTATCCCTTCCAGCTGCTGCTGACCTCACCGTTACTCGAACTGCGTGCCAGCGGCGCGTCTGTCGGCGCGTTGAACTTCAGAACCATGGCCCTGGACATACGAGCGAAAGCCTCGAACCTGAAGTATCTCGACGATGTCATCGAAGCCGGACTATTCGGCACTGCGCCTATCGATCTGACGGCTCGGGTGAGGCATTCCGGAAGAGACTGGTTCGTCGATAGATTGGCAGGCAGGATCGGATCATCTCGGTTGACGGCTAAGGCCACCGTGCTGAAGCGCGATGAAAGAACGAAGATAGACGCCGACGTTCACTTCGTTGAGTTCGGCTTCGACGACCTCGCCGACGCGGAAGGTAGAGCGAAGGCTGCCGCGATTGAGGCCAGGATCGGCCCACGTGTGCTGCCAGGGACCCGGATAAACCTTTCAAAAGTGGGCCCGACTGATGGTCGCATCCTCTTCAAGGCGGACAGGTTGCTGCTCGAGAATTCAGCTTTCAAGACGCTCGCTGGCAAGATCGTCCTCGAAGGCAAGTTGCTGCGGATCGAGAACATCGTTGCAGAAATGACCAGTGGTAGGATGACGGGTCTGGTCGAGGTGGACCAGAGAAACGGTGCTAGACGTCCCAAGCTGTCGATCGACCTTAAGTTCGCCGATGGGCGCCTCGAAACGGTGATGGGCACCAAAGATATCACGGGCCCACTCCAAGGGCGCGTTGCGTTAACAGGCACGGGCGACACCATCCGAGAGGCATTAGGGACCGCAAATGGTCGCGCGGGACTGGCCGTGGAGAGTGGAACGATAAAGCGCACTTTCGCGGCTGTTCTGGGTCAAGATCTCGGAAAAGCAATAGGCACAGTTCTGCGTGACAAGGATGCGGTGGTGCCACTGCGATGTCTTGTAGTCGGCTTTGAAGCTACCCAAGGTGATTTGGTAGCCAATCAATTCGTTGCTGACACGGCTATTTCCCTGGGAACCGGTAAGGGGCGCATCTCCCTTGCCTCTGAACAGATCAGCCTCTCGATCAGCGGTCAGTCCAGAAATCCGAGCGTCCTAAGATTGGAGGATCCAATCGGCATAGGCGGCACACTGGCCTCTCCGTCCATCTCCGCGGCGGGCGAACCGCCAGGTAGCAAGCTCGACAGAGGTTCAGTTTTCTCTGCGGTCGGTAAGTCGATCGGCCGGGCCTTGGGCATCGGAAAGAAGGAACGGATGCCCGTCCCTCCAAATCCCATCGACTGCAGAGCAGCAGCGCGTCAGGTTCTCTAGGCGACTGTTGGCCAACCACTTGGCCGACCGATCTTCGAGCGCAGCGTCGCCAAGGCGATCAGCTGATCTCACTTCCCCGGCTTCGACAACCGCTTGGCGTTGCCGCTGACCCGCTTGTGGATCGGCGCTATAGAATTGGAGGGAAGGTTGATCAGTGATGCGGCTGCCGCGAGGTTCTTCTCCGCGAGGCTGAACATCTCGGCTGGTCCCATGCGAGCCATGGACGCGTTGCCCAGAGCACGTGCATTTGCCTCCGTCGCTGAGCGAAAGAGGTTGGCGCTGCGTTCGAAGTGTCGATGCGACTGACCGAAGGCCTTCGTCTTCTCTGACACCATCAGGGTTAGCTCCCTATGATTGGCCGTCCAAGGGTTGAACATCGCAGCGCCTATCATCGGCAGTCTGGCAGCGAGAATAGTCGGAATACCCATCGCAGTCTCAGCGAGAGCGATGTTGGCCTGCATGACTTGAAACGGCCATGTCCATAGCGCCGTGAGATGTTCGAACGTCCGCATAGGTCGATCTCCATTGCTGCAATGCAGCAACGCCAGATGGGCTATTTGGCTCCATAGTGAAAACTCCAACGACGGCTGAGAACCTGGTCTCTAGAGGGCCGGAAGCGCCTGGGTCGCGAAGCCCCATCCCTTGAGCGCCTTCTGCCGATCTATGAGCGTCTCCGCGTCGTCGATGCTGAAGGGATGGGCGTCCTTCATCTTGCCGAGCTCGTCCCACCCGACGGGGATCGCCACTGGCGCGCCAGCCCGGGCCCGTGCGGAATACGGCAAGATAGCCGTGCTGCCGCGCTGGTTGCGCAGCCAGTCGATGAAGATGCGTTTGGCCCGCTTCGCCTTGCTCATCGTCGCGACGAAGCGACTAGGCTCAGCTTTGCTAAGAGCCCGCGCGAAGCGCGAGGCGAAGTCCTTGTGCTCGTCCCAGCTATGGCCTGGAGTGAGCGGCACGACGACATGCACGCCCTTGCCACCTGACAGCATCGCGAAGGATACGAGGCCGATGTCGCTGAGATGATCGCGGATATCCTCGGCTGCTTTCCGCACCTTGGCGAAGTCCATTCCCTCGTCTGGATCAAGATCGAAGATCATGCGGTCGGGCTTCTCGACGGCGTCAGCACGCGAAGCCCAACCATGAAACTCGATAGTCCCCATCTGGACGCATTCTAGGACGCCTTCTGCATCCTCGACGAAGATGTAGTCTTCGCTTCCTCCGTCCTTTTCGCGGATCGGAACCTGCCGCACGTGCTTCCCGAATGTCCCGCCGTCATGCTTTTGGAAGAAGCACTTCTTCGCACGGCCCTGAGGACATCTCACCAGACTGATGGGCCGGTTAGCAAGAAAGGGCAGCATTAGAGGGGCGACACTCTGGTAGTAGTCGGCAAGATCGCCCTTCGTCTGGCCACTCTCAAATATTTCACGATCACGATTGCTGATCTTAATGGAGGTTTCGACGGGCGGCGCCTTTTTCGCCCGTTCGGGATTTACGGCCTTTGCCGGCTTGTCGGACCGGAGGCCCAAGAAGCTACCGTGGCGAACGCGACCATCCCCAGTGAACTCGGCGAAGGCGATCTCCGCGACGAGCTTAGGCCGGATCCACTGTGCGCCGCGTGCTTCGACCCTGGGAACGTCAGCCGGCGGCTCATCGACAACGATCGCAGCCATCGCCGCTCGCAGGCCTTCCATCATTTCGGCATCGAAACCAGTGCCGACCTTGCCTTTGTAGACCAGCTTCTTTCCTTCATACTGAGCGAGGAGCAGGGACGCGAAGGGGCGGCCTCGCGCACTACTCTTCGTCCAGCCGATCAGAACGAACTCCTGGCGACGCGTGCACTTCACCTTCACCCAGTTGCGTGTCCGGTCACTCCGGTATGGTGCATCGATCCGCTTGGCGATGATGCCTTCCTGCCTAGCCTCGCACATCGAGCGGTATAGCTTCTCGCCTATCCCGATCACGTGGTCAGAGACGTGGATGGGATCCTCAGCATCGACCAACAGGGCTTCAAGCCGTTCCTTCCGCTCCATCGTGGTGAGCGGCTTCAGATCCAAGCCGTCGAGGGACAGCAGGTCGAATGCGAAGAAGTGGAAGGGCGTGTCCTCACGCTGAGAGCCGTGACCGCGCTTGAGCACCGATTGTAGGGTTGAGAAGTTCGGATTACCGTCCTCTCCGAACGCGACGATCTCGCCGTCAATGAGCGCCGGGGGCAGGTCCAACTTGGCAATCGCGTTGACGAGCGGAGTGAACTTCTCCGTCCAGTCCAACCCGTTGCGTGTGTAGAGCGTTACACGCGATCCACATACTGCGACGAGCGCCCGATACCCATCATATTTGATCTCGTGAAGCCACTCGTTGCCGGTCGGCACGGCATCGACAAGCGTCGCGAGCTGTGGCTTCACGAAGCGGGGAAGGGCGCCTAGTGTCGAAGGAGACTTGGACTTTCCCGACCTGCGCGTCACCTTCGCATTATGGGCGTGCGCTTCCGCCATTTTCTTCGCAAAGGTCTTCCCCTTTGCACCAGAAAGCGACTGCGTTCCCTCTCTATCAGCCTCGATCTCGGCCATCGTCCGGCCGGTCAGGACGCTGGTGAGCGAGCGGTCAACTAGCGTGTCGCCGCTTCCCGCCTCGGCATCATCGATTTTGCGCAGTAGCCAGTTCTCGCGCTTCTCGCCTGATCGGCCCTTCATACGCACGAGCAGCCATTCGCCTTTCATTCGTTCGCCATGGAGAATGAAGTGGAGATGTCCGTCTTTGAGGTCGTCAGCGCTCTTGCCGGGGCTCGGCTCCCAGGTGCCGCGATCCCACAGCATGACTGTGCCGCCACCATATTCGCCTTTCGGTATGCTCCCCTCAAACGCGCCATAGTCCAGCGGATGATCCTCGGTTCGAACGGCGAGGCGCTTGTCGGCGGGGTCGAGGCTGGGCCCCTTCGTCACCGCCCAGCTCTTGAGCACACCGTCGATCTCCAATCGGAAGTCCCAGTGCAGGCGGCTGGCTGCATGCTTCTGCACCACGAAGCTGTTCCCGCCCTTTTCGGCGACCTTCCCGCGCGGCTCTCGCGTGCGCTTGAAGTCGCGCTTCGAGTTGTATGGCGCGAGGGCGTCCTTGACTGCCATCACGCAGACTTGCGGCGTGCAGGCGCCTTCTTCTGTGGCGTCTTGGTCGAAGATCCCTTCTTCGCCGGTGCGGACTTACGGGTTCCGTCGCCGGCCGACTTTTTGAGGGCTGCCATCAGGTCGATCACATTGCTGCCCTTCCGGTCAGCCGGTTCGTCATCGACGTCTTCGAGCACGCGTTTGCCCTTCGACTTCTTTTTCTTGTCGATCAGGCGATGGAGCGCATCTACATAACGGTCCTTGAACTCCTCCGGCCTGAAGGGAGCGGTCTTCTTGTCGATGATGCTGACCGCGAGATCGAGCATGTCCTCATCGGCAGTGTCGGCAGGTAGACCGCGGAAGTAGGTCTGCGCCTTTGTGACCTCGTCTGCATATCGGAGCACCTCGAGGATCATGCCGCGCCCGCATGGCTTCAGCGAGACGAGCTGTTCTCGTCCGCGCACGGAAAGCTGGCCGAGGCCGACCTTTTTCGTCTGCCGGAGCGCATCGCGCAGCACGGCGTATGCCTCCTCAGCAAGGTCATCTGCGGGGACCACGAAGTAGGGCTTCTCATAGTAGAGAACGTCGATGGCGTCAGCCTCGACGAACTGGACGAGTTCCAGCGTTTTCCTGCTCTCGATCTTTACCGCATCGATCTCGTCCTGCTCGAGCAGCACGAAGTTGTTCTTAGAGGTCTCGTAGCCCTTGAGGATCTCGTCCCGGTCAACCGGCCCAACGCCACTCACGACCTTCTCATAGTGGATTGGCTTGCCAGTGGGCTCGTGGATCTGGCGGAATGACACCGCCGCGCCCGACTTTGTCGCAGGATAGATTTCAACAGGGATCGAAACGAGCGCCAGCTTGATCTGACCCTGCCAGTATGCGCGTGTTGCCATGGGTGGACCTCCAGCGGTCCAGCGACCAAAACGCGAGGAAGTTCCTTGCAGAAGGCGTTCGAGACGAAGATTGTTACGCTTGAAGCACCATTGGGTATGGAATTCTAGATGGACGAAGAAGATATCCTGAGGCTGATCGCCGAACTGCGTATTCAGCTCTCGAAGAAAGGTTTCGAGTGGGCGCTTGAACAGGCGGAAGCATCCGTGCCGCCGGAGGCATCTCAGGCTCGTCTAGCTTACGCACTGGCCACTGCCGCAGAGGCAGTCACCGTTGGACTCGCCGGTGTCGAGAGCGCGGCAGTTGAAGGATTGAGGGTCGAAGATATTCAATTCAAAGCAGACGAGGGTTCGGTGCTTGATGGCGAGGATACGTTTGCCCGGCTATCGGACGGCTCTGACCAACGCCTGATAGATCTACGTGGGCCGCAACGGCGGGCGGTGATTGCCGAGCTGCAGAGGCTCGCACCGATGTTTCGGCAGTTGAAGGAAGACCTCAATGGCCTCCTCTAGCCTGCTCGCCTCCGTTCAGTCGGCGTTTTCCAGTGCGGTCGCGCTCGGCTACAACAGCGGCACTGCGGCCCATGATGTCTACGAGGGATATGTGCTCGCGAAACTGGTCGAGGCGGCTCGATCAGACGGCTGGACCTGCGAGCTGCGCGACAGCACGGGCGCGCTGACGACACGGGCGGTCTTTCGACTAGGGCCAGGCCGTCTCCCGTCAGGAAACTTCAGCCATGTCCGACTGTCTAAGCCGGGCAAGCCTGACCTTGAAGCGCACATTGGGGTGAAGGTGAGGGGTAAGTCCCCAGTCGCCCATGAGTTTGATCTCCTCGTGCTACGAAGGAGCGCTGCTGATCTCTGCCGGAGAACAGGATCAGACCCGGTTCGGTCTGACGTCGTGATCCACGCGGAGGCGAAATACTACGGTGGCAACCTTTCTCTACCGATTGGTCGTGCAGTCGTTGGACTTGCCGTTGACTGCGATATGGCAACAATACACCCATTCGTGTCGCCGTCTGTTCTGGTCACGAACCAGAACGGGTTCACAGTCGAACAGCTGATAGCGCACTACGGAGTGACGTTTAGGTTCCTGATCACTCCAGCCAATCCTAGAGGAGAATATTTCCTCGAGGACCTATTTCGTGAGCTGCTCAAGACAGCTTGAAAACAGGCAGGCTATCAATGGCCTCGAGGGAATCGATGCGAGGGCCAGTATCATTCGATCAAAAGAGATCGGCCTCGATTAGAGGAACTGCGGAAAGTGATTGAGTGCCGAACTTCTTGCATTTCGACGATGCTGTGTTCCCATTCGTGCCTCGCCTCGCCTGACAGATGATAGGCTTCGCGAGGCTGAAGCGGCAGGTTCACCCTCTGCCACCGGTCACCATGCTTGCGACGGAAGCGCATCACGGCCGGCGCACCTAGGGATAGGCCCACAACATGTTCGTAGATCGGTCGGTCGCGGTGCCAATCAATGCCGGCACCCACGTCGTAACGGATAAGGAGAGCTTGGACGAGGTGGCCAGGGTCGAGACCTGCGAAGATTGCTATGCGCTTTCGAACATCGACTAGCCAATCTGGCATGGGAGCCGCCCGTGCGACCTCACCCGTGTCGAAGTCATAGTTCCATCCGAAGCTATAGGTCAGGCGCTTTCCTTCCCATCCCTGGAACCGGAAGGGGCTCAGCGGCTGCGCATCTATGGCATCAACCAACGATCGCTCTTCGGCGGCAGATACCAGGTCGGCCTGCGACGCCAATCCGGGAATGAGAGGAGCGTCGAAGAGGTCGAACATCAGAAGGGCATCTCAGAGATGAACTCCGCCAGTTCGCGAAACCTCACCGGGTGGAAAGTCGCCCCGTCCTCACCCTGGATGACAGTGGCGACCTTCGCGGCTCCGACCAGCGAGACTTCATCGATCGTGGACTGAGGATCGTGAAGCGAGCGCCAGGACGCGAGTGCTTCGGCTCGAACAGCATCCAACTTATCATCAACCACGAAACCCACTCTGAGCTCTCCGAAACATCACCTCGTTCGAACGTTGATTTAGAGAACGAAGTGAGAACACGCAACTCATCCGCTGTTGCGAGGGGCAATTTGCGAGGCGGTGATACCGGTGGAGGAGTGCCGGGTTCAACGACTGCGGGCGCGGCGGGGCAGGGCGACTTCTGTTCGACAACGGTCAAATCGTGCTCCCGCAACCAGCTCTCAATAAAACACAACATCACACACATACCATCCACCCCCGTACC
>TARA_R110000868_G_scaffold155691_6_pt1 | contig 113262 bp, 107 predicted proteins | sample TARA_R110000868 | Tara Oceans TARA_R110000868 (sample SAMEA4397489) | marine metagenome | biome: Polar Biome; feature: [SRF] surface water layer (ENVO:00010504); material: water (ENVO:00002006), including particulate matter (ENVO:01000060) such as... | depth 5 m
AGGATGTCGCATGCCTAAATCTTTTTTCCTATTTATCTGCTGCGTCTTCACGTTAATCAAGCCGAGCATAGGATTTGCTTGGGCGTTCACGGAAGATTTTAAGCAAGGTTACTACTGGGGATCACTGCCCATCGACTTAAGTGTCTATGCCAGCTCTGCCAGTGAAGGTGACCAGCTTTCGCAATTAACTGAGCAGGCGCAGCAGGAATGGGAAAATACAGTTGGTAGAGAGATCTGGTCGCTTCGTCCTGGTTATGTCATCGGCTCGGGCAATGGAAATCATATTCGTTGGTCTAATAATTTTGCCGCTGAAACAGGTTATGACCCCTCGACAACTTTGGCCGTCACTGTTCGCTACAGCTCCGGCACTTATTTTTCAAAAGTCGTGATTATTCTCAATGGAGGAAATAATGCGCTTAGAACCAATTCTCAAAATATGCTCAAAAAAACCATTCTTCACGAGCTCGGTCATACTTTTGGCCTGGACCATTCTCAGCAATATAGCATCATGGGCGCCAACCTCAGCGGTGTTTCTGCCCTAACTTATGATGATACTCAAGGATCGAATGCTGCTGTAGATGAAAACCTTTATCGCCAACAAATTGGATATGTTTCTCCACTGGCTAAAGACTCGGGCAATAAAACCTTTGCTGCTTGTGGCTCTGTTGCGCTGTTAAGCTCAGATGATAGCGATGGGCCTGGACCAGGAAGCAGTTTTGTTCTCTCACTTCTCATTGGTTTGTCTCTTGCCATGGCTTCAGCAGTTAGATCGGCAAAATTTACCTAGCCTTCGACTGATCTTATCTTTGAATGCTGTTGTGCCGATACATCGGTATGAAAGAGCCACAAAGCCATATCTTTTTTCTCAATTACAGCGACAAGCTACCTAGGGCTTATATTCATTTGGCTTCCAGGTTAGCGGTTTACGGCGTTAAGCTCGTACCAGTTTCAGCTAAGGACCTAACAGCACTTGCCTCTCCAAACAAACAATTTATTCTTTCGATTATTCCCGATATGGCGAGCCAGGCAAAGCATTTGGCATTTCGTCGTCAGTACCTAGACTTCGCACTTAAAACAAGAAAGTTTCGACTTTTTGAGGCCAGTACTTTTGCCGAGGCGGATGATTTGGCCCAAGTGAAACGAGTTGATGGCTACGATCATTTGCGCTTACCAATTCCCATTGAGCATTTGGCACGACACCTTGCTCTGGCCGTATTGACTGAAGAGTTTGATACTAAGTCATGGCCAGGTGGAAAACGCGCCAAGCTACCAACGGCTTAAGGTAAATTCTCATGAAAAGTAAATTAGATATCGAATCGCTACGCGTACTTATGATCTTAAAGCTCGATGCTAAAGGCTTATTCGAGCGCATTAAGGAGCGTGAGCGTGAATATGTCGGTGTGTTCGCACAAAAGCGTACCAGAGAGCATTTTCCCGCTGTTTTTAAAACACGCTACGACGGCACCGCTTTGGCCGATCTAAAAAAATGCAGTGAAGACGTCATTATCGGTCTTGATCAGTTTCACCGCGTGGTTGATGAAATGCGTTGGTATCTGATGATAACCGAAGATATGCCGGCCACTGTGACTGATAAGTTGGAATCAATGATCCATGACATGGAAGAGAATTATGACATGCTCATGTTGTTAATTGATGCTGAGTTAGGTATCTCTGCTAAACGAGAAGAAATTCAAATCGTTGGAGAGGAAGATGCTGGCCAGCTTTAAGCCAATCTTAATAATATTTATTCTCATGACTTCGGCCTATGCTAATCAGCGCTCTGCTATCAATGCTAAACGCTATGAAGCCTTGTCTGGTATTCGTGAAGCCGAGTCGACCACCAATAAAGATGGCAAAGTCTTCTGGGACAGTAAGTACAGCGATACCAAGTACGTCTTTGGTAAAAAGCCTGCCAAATTTTTAGCGCAAAATTATGATTTCATACCGAGTGAGTCCAAAATTTTGGATATGGGCATGGGCGAGGGACGAAATGCCGTTTTCTTGGCCCGTAAAGGTTACAAAGTAACAGGAATTGATATTAGTTCTGTCGCCGTAAAAAAAGCCAAAATGCTGGCAGATGAGTATGGCGTTCGCATCAATACCGTTGTTGCTTCAATGAATAAATATAAGATTCAAGATGGCGCCTTTGATGCCATCATTTGTTTTTATTATGTTGATAGGGCACTTCATGAGCGTATGCTCTCGTGGCTTAAACCCGGTGGCATACTCATCTACGAATCACACACCGATCTTCAAAAAACAGTGAAGGGCAGTGAGCGCTACGATCAAGAGTATTTGCTTAGACCAACCGAGCTTCTCACTATGTTTAAAGGGATGAGAATCCTTAAATACGAAGAGCCTCTTCATACTGGAGAGTTTACGGCCAGTATTATTCTTAAGAAACCTGAATAAAAAAATCAATTTTTGGAAAATTCGCCTAAGTGTTTCACAAAATGCCATGTCATGAGATTATGGAAGCATGCGAATATTGGTGATTCTTCTCTTCATTTTTAGTTGGTCCGTGCCTGTGAGCTCGAATGTTGAAATAACATCACCTAAGCTCAATGAGCTTGGAGATTTTGCCGGTCGTATTTCAAAAATTAATAAGAGCGCCTCACTTCTTAGATTCAAGCTAGATTTTGAAAATGCCAAGTATCTTAATAAAAGAGATCGTGTCGATTTTTGGGATGAGCGAAATGATAAAATTCGTTGTAAGGGCTATATTGTTGGAAAATCGAGTGACTATATTCTAGTTAAAGTTCCTGAGTACGCTTATTGCGATCGCACACTCAATATCGCTGTCGGTGCCTATATCAAATTTTATTCACCCGACTTAGTTAATAACCTCAAAATGGGTCGTGAGCTTCTTGATATATTACTTAAAAAGAAAATGGCCCTTAATGGCAAAATGACGAGAACAAAAAAGCAACTCGATAGCCATATTGAGAAAGTTGAAGCCACTAATAGTCGCTACCAAGTCTTAAGAGACAAGCTTGAAGCTGAGTGGCGCGAGAACCTAGCCTTAATTGAAGAAGATCGATTAGTTTCCCTGAGGAACTATAAAGATCTCGAGCAACGTGTCGATGAAATCAACTATAAATTAGAACAATATAATATTGCCGAGGAAAACTTTCGAACTGATCGTTGGTCACTCGATCCAAGACTCTATTACAAAAAATAACTTACTCACTTTAAGAGGATGAATATGTTTAAAGGTTTATTAACCCTGGTTTTTCTAAGTCTATCGCTGCCAAGCTTTGCCACGCCTGTTGTTGGAGGAACTTTCCTCAATAACCTTGGAGCAGAGCCACCGACGATAAACCCATTGTCTTCTCAGGACGCATCAGCTTCAGAGATCGAAACTTACACAATGTCGGCCCTTTTAGAGCGAAACCCTGATACGTATGAGTGGGAAGAAAGCGTTGCTGAAAAATGGTCGATTAGTAAAGATGGTATGACTTTCGAGTTTAAAATTAGAGAGGGAGTAACCTTTCATGATGGCAAACCCTTAACAGCAGAAGATGTGAAATTCACTTTTGATGCCATTATGGACAAAGATAATAAATACAAAACAGCACACAGACGTTCTTACTTTGAAAACTTCGAGAGTGTTGAAGTTGTTGATAAGTATACAGTCAGGTTTAAAGCGAAAGAGGTTTATTTTGCCAATTTCGATCAAGCGGCCGGACTGTCAATTGTGCCTAAGCACGTCTATTCCGACACTAGTTCGAAAGCGGAGAAAAAACTTAACAAAACAATTATTGGAAGTGGACCTTATATGTTGGAGGACTTTAAGCGTGGTCGCCAAATTATGCTTAAGCGCAATCCCAATTGGTACGGCTGGAAATTAAAAACAAAAGTTGGTGAGCACAATTATGAGCGCATTCTTTTTCGTTTCTTAAAAGAGCCGGAGGTTGAACTTCAGCGCTTTGAAAAAGGTGATCTAGACTTTGTGGGGCTCTCGCCAGAAAAATTCGTGCTTCGGGCCAAGGGTGGCAAGTGGGGCAAAGATCTCATTAAGAAGAAGGTTGAGAATAAAGCGCCATCAGGCTACAGCTTTATTGGCTTTAACCTCACAAGCCCAATTTTTTCCAGCGTTAAAACCAGAAAAGCTCTGGCCATGCTCGTCAATAAGCCTTTAATGAATGAGAAATTTCAATTCGATTTATCTCTTTCTGCCAATGGCCCTGTCTATCGTCAAAGCTTTTACAATAATACTGATATTAAGCCTGTTGAGTACGATCCAAAGGCAGCGCTGGCACTTTTAAGAGAAGATGGTTGGGCCGATAAAGATGGTGATGGCATACTTGAAAAAAATGGAGTCAAGCTTTCGTTCACTATCTTAGAGCCACTACAAGACTTCGTTAAGTATCTCACTATTTTTCAAGAAGACGCTAAAAAATCTGGCGTCGATATCAACGTGAAGTATGTCGAGTGGAATACTTTCATTAAACTTTTGAATGAGAGAAAGTTCGATGCCGTTAGATTGGCTTGGACTGGTGGACAAGTGGATTGGGATCCTAAACAAGTTTGGCATTCATCTTCAATTGCGAATGAAGGATCAAACTTTATTCAGTATTCAAATCCTAAAGTCGATAAGCTGATTGATGAATCAAGGGCGACGATGGATCGCGATAAGCGCGCTGTCTTACTAAAACAAGTTCATAAAATTATTTCTGACGATCATGCTTATATTTACTTTTTTAATAGAAAATATTCACTTTATGCTCACAATAAACGCGTGAAAATGAAGACAGATACTTATAACTATACGATTGGTGCTAGTCACTGGTGGCTTGAACCTTAAGAGGGGCTAACTCGTGTTTCAGTACTTATTACGCCGTATCTTTGTCATGATCCCAACTTTGTTTGGGGTTACGATTATTGTTTTTGGCATTATCAATCTTGCGCCAGGCTCGCCGATTGAACAAAAAATTCAACAAATGCGCTTTGGTGGCATGGGCGGCGCTGGTGCCGCTGGTGCCTCTAATAATGAATCAGGCGCTGTCTCTGAAGAGGTGGTTGAAGCACTTCGAAAGCAATATGGCTTTGATAAGCCAATCCATGTTCGCTATTGGATTTGGCTTAAGAATCTAGCTGTTCTTGATTTCGGTGAAAGCTTTACCTATGAAGAGCCAGTTATCGATGTGGTGATTAGTAAGTTTCCTGTCTCGTTGCAGTTTGGGATTGTCTCGCTTTTCTTATCCTATTTGGTATGTATTCCCTTGGGAGTGCTCAAGGCCGTCAAGCATGGAACAAAGTTTGATCTGTTTAGCAGTGTTTCACTCTTTGCGATGTATGCCATTCCAGGATTTATGCTGGGAATCTTGCTCATCGTCTTCTTTGCCGGTGGCCGCTATTTCTCTTGGTTTCCTATTGGAGATCTTTACTCTGATGCCTATTACGACCTAGATACTTGGGGCAAGCTGGTTGATCGCGTTCACCACTTTATCTTGCCACTGATCTGTTACATGATTGGATCGTTTACCATTCTAACCATGTTGATGAAAAACTCTCTGCTCGATGAAATTAAAAAAGATTATATTCGTACCGCCCGTGCCAAAGGGCTTTCTGAAACTCATGTGACGATGAAACACGCCCTTCGAAATGCGCTGATTCCTATTGTGACTGGGCTTGGTGGATTTTTATCAGTCTTTTTTGCAGGCTCACTTCTCATTGAAACGATATTCAATCTCGATGGCATGGGGCTACTTGGTTATAAGTCGGTTCTCGATCGTGACTATAACGTTATTATGGGACTTGTAACGGTTCAGTCTCTCCTGATGCTACTTGGCAACCTAATCTCAGATATAGCTTATGTATTTGTAGATCCAAGGATCGATTTCTCATGATTGAAAAATATATTAAAAATGACCTTACGTTAAAAAGATGGAAGCGCTTTAAAGCCAGAAAACTTTCGGTTTACTCTGCTCTTTTACTTGTCGCCATGGTGACAATGACATTCATTGCGCCAGTTATTTCTAACAGCAAGCCTTTAATTGCATCGGTTAAGGGAGAAGTTCTTTTTCCTGTCGTCATGGACTATCACCCAAGAGATATTGGCATCACCGATTCGTTGGTCATTGAATGGCGCAAAGTTAAAACAGATTGGGTCGTATGGCCTATGTTTAAATGGGATCCATTTGAAAGCAATAAAGATGTTGCTTATTATCCAGCGGCGCCAAGCGCTGTAAATCCCATGGGGACAGACGATCGTGGACGAGACGTGTTTGCTCGAATTCTCTATGGCTTCAAGTACAGTATTTTGTATGCCGTTTTAGTTTGGGCCCTGTGCTTTTTACTGGGAACATTCTTTGGCGGTGTGATGGGCTATTTCGGAGGGCGAACCGACTTTATTGGTCAGCGCCTAGTCGAAGTTTTTAGTACCGTTCCACAATTTTTCCTACTGATTATCTTGATCTCGCTTTTTACACCGAACCTAACGATGTTGGTGATTATTAGCTCTATCTTTGGCTGGATTACAATCAGCTACTACGTTCGTGGTGAATTTCTAAAAAATAGAAAGCGCGAATTTGTTGAAGCAGCAAGATCGATGGGGGCAAGTACTAGTCGAATTATTGTTCGCCATATTTTACCAAACTCACTAAGCCCGTTGATTACATTCACGCCGTTTGTTATTGCCGGGAATATCGTCTCTCTAGCGAGTCTCGACTACTTAGGCTTTGGGCTTGAAGTTCCAACGCCAAGTTGGGGCGAGCTCTTAGCGCAAGCACAAAAGAATTTCACGATTGCGTGGTGGTTAGCTGTCTATCCTTCGCTAGCGATTTTCTTTACGCTAACGCTTCTTAATCTTGTGGGCGAAGGTGTTCGGGACGCCATGGACCCGAACATGAATTAAATCTGAGTTAAAGTAATTTTCGTTTGGATATTTTTTTTCTCGCGCAGGTAAGTAATGGTTACTTCCTGCCCGATTTTATAATTTTCCAATAGATTATAGATATCGTCATAGGTATTCACTTCTTTGCCATCAAGCTTAAGCAAGATATCGCCCAAATAATAGCGCCCACGTGGATCGCGAGTCATACCTTTAAGGCCAAGCTTGCCGGCCGGTGATTTAGGATCAACGTACTTGATGACCAAACCCTTTTTAACATCGAAATAACCTTTATAAACGTCTTCTAATAAAGCAATCCCAAGCCCTGGACGATTGACCTTACCAAAGCGAATAAGATCGGGAACGATGCGTTTTATCGTATCAACCGGAACGGCAAAGCCAACACCGGCACTTGAACCCGAAGCCGAGTAGATCATGGTGTTCATTCCAACCAGTTTTCCGCTTGAATCGATCAATGGGCCGCCAGAGTTACCGGGATTGATGGAACAGTCGGTTTGAATCATGCCGTGAATTTTAACCCCGCCGATTCCCTGAATTTTCCGCTCAAGCGCAGAAATAATTCCATCGGTAAGAGTGTGATCGAGTCCAAAAGGATTTCCAATGGCCAAGGCTTTTTGTCCCACCTGCAAAAGACCTGAAGAGCCAATGGGCAGTGAGCGCTTGCCACTTGGAGGATTTTGAACTTTCAAAACAGCAATATCTTTTCTGGGTTCAGAGCCGACAACCACTGCTTCATACTGCTTAGAATCGTTATGATAATTAATCACGAAGCGATCCCCGCCTTGAATCACGTGATAATTGGTCACGATATGTCCTTGATCGTCCCAAACAAATCCACTGCCTGCACCGGCCGGAACTTCAGTTGGGTCCATATCAAAAAAACCGCGCCTAGCAATTTGAAGATTGGAGACGTTCACAACTGAGTCGACACTATTTTTGAAAACTGAGATGGTATTTCTCTCAGCTTCTAAAAGGGCCGATGCCTGTTTGGCAATTTGTGGCCCTGTTTGCTGAGCGTGAGAGATCCAACAAGTTAAAGTTAAAACGGCTAATAGGGCTGCTTTCAAGGCTGGTAACTCCGTTTAATGTTTGGATTGTGATTAAGACCACATAATAGGTATAATAGGGCACTTTTCGAATTTCAAGTAAACCTCGCGTCAAATTTGCGTTGAACTGGAGTCAGGTCTTGGATATTAAGTTTTATAACCGTCAAACTCAGAAGATTGAGACTGAAAAAGTTTACGGTGACGCTCAGGTACGCTGGCTCTATCAAACTCCTACGGGCCAATTCCTGCTGATATTTTTGGTCAAGGCATTCATCTCTAAAATATACGGCGCCTATCAAAATTGGTCTATTTCTAAGGCCAAGATTGAACCGTTTATTCAAGATTTTGGCATTGATTTAGCCGATTTCGAGCCGACGCCGGGTCGCTCTAAAAGCGATCCCTACGCAAGCTTTAACGAATTTTTTATTCGAACCTTTGTCCCGGGTAAGCGCACTTTTGTAAACGAACCCAAGATTATGCCGGCCTTTAGTGAGGCTAGATATTTTGCCTACGAAAGTATGACCGATGAGCAAACTGTGCCAGTCAAAGGGCGCCACTTAAGCGCTAAAGCGCTACTCAATCGCACTCGTTGGAATGATACATTTAATGAAGGTCCGCTGCTGTTGGCCAGGCTTTGTCCGGTCGACTATCACCGTTTTCACTACCCCGATAATGGAAAAGTTTTAGATTATTACCGCGTCCACGGAAAGCTTCATTCGGTAAACCCTGTCGCGCTCAAAGAGTTTGGCGATATTTTTGCTACTAACGAAAGACAAGTAACGATTATTGAAACTGAGAACTTTGGAAAACTCGCCTATATCGAAGTCGGCGCCCTATGCGTGGGAAAAATTGTTCAAAGTGGATCACTTGAAGAGTTTAAGCGCGGTGATGAAAAAGGCTATTTCCTCTTTGGTGGCTCAACCGTCATCGTATTGGGAGAAAAGGGTCGCTGGACGCCTGAGCCGGATATGCTTGAGTATACTGCAAAGGGTATAGAAACTTATTTGCAACTTGGTGAACCGGTAGCTAGAGCTTAAATTCGGCCTTGACGATAAAATGATCAGACGGCCAAATTTTTCCCTGGTGAGATTTATCAAGCGAGATAGAGACTGCTTCTATGGATTTGTCGGTTAGAATCCAATCAATGCGTGCACCATTTTCATTATGACCACAGAACTTATGATGACTCGACTCTTCGGCGTGGCCGAAGCTTTGCCAGCAGTCGATCAGACTGGGCAAGCGAGTATTGATTTTTTTCCTAACATTACTAAAAGCATCTTCGTTAAAGTCACCCATCAAAATAATAGGCGCGCACTCATCATTTTCCTTTTCAATGGTATCGATTAAAACGTCAATTTGATGTGCGCGCGTTTCATCTTTAACGTGATCTAAATGAGTATTGACGACGAAGAATTTTTTGTTCGTATTAAGATGAATGAGACTTGCCCAAGTGCACAGTCTTGGAAAGGCAGATTCGAAATCCTTACTTCCTGGGATTTCAGGAGTTTCAGAAAGCCAGGCGTCGCCACTGGCGTGAAGTGAGAATATTTTCGGATCAAAAAATAGACATGGATACATGCGCTCATCAATCCAATCTCGATGAGCGGTCGCTCTTACTAAAGTGGGGAGAAGCTCTGTTACTTCATCAAGCTGTGGTTTGCGGCCTTCTTGCGTGCCTAGGATTGACGGTGAAAAGCTATCAATTAGGCTACGCCATAACTGACAGCGATTATGCCAATCGTTGTCCCCATCGGCCGGATTAGCGAAGCGTATATTTGATGATGCAATGCGAAGAATACTGTCTTTGATCATGCCGTAATTATAAGTGCTTAGACATAGAACTCAAACTTAAGTCTAAAAAGGACCTGTGCGACCTAGTTTGTTTCGGACTTTGAGACTCGGTTAATACCGACGATCAATAACTTATGTCGGATGAGCCATGGCCTTGGGCCTGCTTTAATAAAGTCACCTACAAGGAGGCATCTATGACATTACAAGAAAGAACGCTACGTCAGTACATGGAGCTTAGATCTCAACCCTGCTTACGCGAGATTGCAAAAGAAACAGGCATCCAGCAAACCAGAGTGTTTAGAATCCTAAATGGCTCAAAGATGCGCCTTGATGAATGGGAAGTTTTTAATCAGATCGTGGTCAATGAAAATGCCTGCCTAGAAAAACTTGCGCGTGAATGTTTAAGCGAACTTTCACTAGAACATCTCAGCGGTTTACAAAAAATGATGAAGCAAAAGCTCGAATGGCAGCGCTCGATCAACTTGGCGAGCCATCGCTTGGCCCAGGCTTAGTTATGAATGAATTACTATACTCGGAATGGGTAGTACTAAGGGCATTGCAAGATAAGACTATGACGCTTCAGGAGCTTCATCTGCAAACAAAGCTAGATCGCGGGCTTCTCTCGAGTGTGATCAGTAATTTAGTGAAGTTGAACTATGCTCACGCTGGTCGCGGCATTTTTAGGGCCAAAGTTAAAGTGGGGGAAAACCCCAGATACAATATCTGGGGTGACTCAATGGTTAAAATGATTAATGAGACTTATAGAACTAGCTTAAGAGATTCGGTGCTAACCAGCGCTTAACGTCTTCAATGCTCATATCTTTTCTTTTGGCATAATCTTCAACTTGATCGTCACAGATTTTTCCAAGGTTGAAATATTTAGCACCAGGGTATTGGAAATAATAACCAGAAACAGAGCACGGTGGATTCATGGCCATATTCTCGGTGAGTGTGGCCTGAATCTTTTTGTCCGCTTCAAGTAGCTTCCAGATCGTGCGTTTTTCCGTGTGATCCGGGCAGGCCGGATAACCCGGAGCAGGTCTAACACCACGATATTTTTCTTTAATTAAATCTTCATGAGATAGGTTTTCTTCGCGACCAAAACCCCAAGCATCGCGCACACGCTTGTGAACCAGCTCGGCCAGAGCCTCCGCCACGCGATCACCAAGTGCTTTAACCATGATGGCGTTGTAGTCATCACCCTTGGCCTGATAAGCCTTGGCAAAGTCATCAACTTCTTGACCTGCGGTGACAGCGAAGCAACCCATATAATCATTTTCTGGCGCCACAAAGTCGGCCAGGCATTGATGTTTGCCACCTTCTTTTTGCTGACGCAAAAAGTGAAAGCGTTCGAGTTCTGTTGTTCTAGAATCATCTGTGTAGAGAATGACGTCGTCTCCGGCATTCTTAGCCGGCCATAGACCTACCACGGCACGGGGACGAAAGGCTTTTTCTTGCATGATAAGCGCTAATAGCTTTTGCGCTTCATCATAAAGCTTCTGAGCTTGCTCACCGTACTTTTCATTATCTTTAATCTTTGGCCATGTCCCTTTAAGTCCCCAGGTCCAAAAAAATGGAGACCAATCAATATAGGGTAGGATTTGGCGAACCGGGAATTCTCCCAAGTCATGTACCCCTGAAAACTCAGGTTTATGCAGCTCAATTGAATTCCAGTCAAACTGATCATTGAGTGATCTGGCTTGCTCGAGTTTCACGTAATCACTTTGCTTAGAATTATTTTCTGCAAACATTTTTCGCATACGCGCGTGATCGTCTTGTAGTTTTGAGGCGTAAGCCTCGCGCTTTTGGGGATTGATAAGATTTTGGCAAACTTCAACCACTAAAGAAGCGTCACCGACTTGAACCACAGGTGAATCATATTCAGGCGCAATTTTAATTGCGGTATGGGCCTTCGACGTGGTGGCGCCACCAATAAGCAGCGGCGTCTTGATTCCAAGGCGTTTCATTTCGCGGGCATTATGAATCATTTCATCGAGTGAGGGAGTGATAAGTCCCGACATTCCGATAATGTCGGCGCCTTCTTCAAGGGCGCGCTTAAGAATTTGATCACATGAAACCATCACGCCGAGATCGACCACGCGGTAGCCATTACAGGCCAGCACCACGGATACGATATTTTTTCCAATATCGTGAACATCACCCTTAACAGTTGCGATAAGGAAAGTTCCCTGTGACGTTGAGGCACCTGTCTCGGCTTTTTCAGCGTCCATAAAGGGCTCAAGATAAGCCACAGCTTTTTTCATCACGCGGGCAGACTTCACAACTTGAGGGAGGAACATCTTACCTTCGCCGAAAAGTCTTCCAACGACCTTCATGCCGTCCATGAGCGGACCTTCAATCACATCGAGTGGACGACCAAGACCAGCGCGAGCCTCTTCAGTATCTTCTTCAATATGATCGAGAATGCCGTGAACTAGTGAGTGGGTGATACGCTCACCGAGCTCACTCTTTCGCCAATCTTTGCCCGACTTCTCTTTTTTATTACCCGATGATTTAACCGTCTCGGCCAACGTGATCAAGCGCTCAGTGGCGTCGGGACGACGATTGAGTAGGACGTCTTCAACATGCTCTTTAAGAGTCGGCTCAATATCGTCATAAACCGATAGCATACCGGCGTTGACGATTCCCATATCAAGACCAGCATTAACCGCGTGGTAGAGAAAAGAGGAGTGCATGGCCTCGCGCACAGGATTATTGCCGCGAAAGCTAAAAGAAATATTAGAGACGCCGCCCGAAGTTAAGACTCCAGGGCACTGTTTTTTAATTTCTCGCACGGCCTCGATGAAATCGACGGCGTAATTATCGTGCTCTTCCATACCGGTTGCGACAGTTAAAATGTTCGGATCAAAAATAATGTCGCGCGGATCAACTCCGGCCTTCTCTGTTAAAAGCTCATAAGCTCTTTTGCAGATGCGAATTTTTTCATCTTTAGTGGCGGCCTGACCCTTTTCATCAAAGGCCATGACGACCATAGCGGCGCCGTAATCTTTGATCAGTCGAGCGTGCTTTAAAAACTCTTCTTCGCCTTCTTTAAGCGAAATTGAATTAACAATACCTTTGCCCTGTAGACACTTAAGCCCTGCTTCGATGACTTCCCATTTAGAAGAGTCGATCATAATCGGCACGCGTGAAATATCGGGTTCACTAGCGACAAGATTTATAAAGCGAATCATGCAGGCCTTGGAGTCGAGTAGGCCTTCATCAAAATTGATATCGATGACATTGGCACCATTTTCAACTTGTTGACGGGCAATCTCTAGGGCGGCATCAAAATTATCTTCTTTAATGAGTCTGGCAAATTTAGGTGAGCCGGTGACGTTACTGCGCTCGCCGACCATCAAAAATCGAGTGGCGCGCTCATCGTAAATATTAAGTGGCTCAAGTCCAGACAGTCTCATGCCTGGCACAAGCTCAGGAATTTTTCTCACAGGCGAAGACTTAACTGCTTGGGCAATCTTGTTGATATGACCTGGAGTTGTACCGCAACAACCACCAACGATATTGATCAGTCCCGCTGAGGCGAATTCGCCCATGTACCGTCCGGTCATCTCTGGCGTTTCATCGTAACCAGTTTTTGATAATGGATTAGGCAGTCCGGCGTTGGGGTAACATGAAACATAGCACTGCGCTAAACGTGACAGCTCTGCCATATAGGGGCGCATCTCGCGTGCACCAAGGGCGCAGTTGATACCGACGGAAAAAGGCTTGGCGTGGCGAACAGAGTTCCAAAAGCCTTCAACTGTTTGACCTGAAAGTGTTCGGCCTGAAGCATCGGTGATGGTAACCGACAACATCAGAGGCAAAGTCTTGCCCGATTCACGCTCAAATTTTCTGTAAGCAAAAATAGCGGCCTTGAGATTGAGCGTATCAAAAGTTGTTTCAGGTAAAATGAGATCGGCGCCACCTTCAACCAGGGATTTTATTTGATCGAAATAATTATCGGCAAGCTCATCGAAAGTAATTGCGCGAAAAGCGGGATTGTTCACATCGGGGGAAAGCGAAGCTGTTTTATTGGTAGGGCCTAATGATCCCGCCACAAAACATTTTCTACCCGGTTGCTCTTTCATGACGATATCGCAGGCTTGTCGTGCCAACTTGGCCGATTCGACGTTAATGGCATGGACTGCGTCTTCGAGTCCATAGTCAGCTTGAGCAATCTTTGTGGCCGAGAACGTATTGGTTTCAACAATGTCGGCGCCAGCGCGCAGATACTCTAAATGGATATCGCGAATAATTTCTGGCCGAGTAAGGGAGAGAAGATCGTTATTACCCTTGAGATCTTTTTTGGCGTCTTTAAAATGCTCGCCTTTAAAGTCTTCTTCTTCTAGCGTGTGCTGTTGAATCATCGTGCCCATGGCACCGTCCATGATCAACAGGCGGGATTTAACAATTTCTTCTAGATCTAAATAAGCTTGAGTTTTTTTCACCTGAATTTTTTCACCACGTCTATGACACGATCGGCGTCATTCATAATATAAAAATGAACGCCGGGCACGCCTTTGTTAAGGAGCCCTTCAACTTGCTTGCAAGTGTGGGCCAAACCGATCTCTTTTGCGTGATCGGGGTTTTCCATCATCTCCGCCACGAAATCATCGGGGAAGTTGATATAAAAGTTTCTTGGAATGGTACGAAGCTGCGATAGCGACTTAATAATCTTAAGCCCTGGAATAATAGGGACTTTAATTCCTGCTTTTCTGCACTCATCGACAAAATGAAAGTAATGATCGTTGTTATAGAACATTTGAGTCGTGACATAATCGGCACCAGCATCAACTTTCTTTTTAAGATTTTGAATATCGATGGCCAAGTTGGGGGCTTCGAAATGTTTTTCTGGGTAGCCGGCCACACCGACGCAAAAGTCGATGGGTTGAGCTTCAGATAAATCACTGGTGTACTGACCTTCGCGAAGCGCGACTACTTGGGCCACGAGCTCACTGGCATATTTATTAATACTTCTGCCGGTTGAGATTTTTTTGTCATAGTTGAGACCATCACCACGAAGCGCCAAAACGTTTTCAACCCCAAGATAGCCCAGCTCGATTAAGGCATCCTCAGTTTCTTCTTTCGTGAAGCCGTGACACAAAAGGTGAACGACGGTGTCGATTTTAAAACGATTTTGAATAATGCCGCAGATACCGATTGTACCCGGGCGTTTTTTGAAGACTTTACGCTCAATCGAGCCATCAGACTTTTCCGAATAATAGGCACCGGCCGAATGGGCCGTGACATCAATCCAAGGTGGATCGAATGGAGCTAATTTCTTCACCACATCGACGACGTCTTGCACGGTGCGGCCGCGCGGTGGAGGCACAATCTCATAACTAAAAAGCGGATTTTTGGCGCGCTCGAGATGCTCGATCACTTTCATGGGCTGCTCTATTTTGCAAAGAGTAAATAAAGCCCAATACTAGCAGAAAAGCAGCCTCTAAGGCTAGAAGTCTAGCAGATGTTCCGAGTCATGAGACTGATTCCAGCAGGGATTTTTAGCGTTGAGTTTTTCACCTGCGATAACTCGTTGATACAAGGCCACATACTGCTTGGTTAAGTTTTCAATGGCGAAGTTTTGTTCAACATAGGCGCGAATGGCGCCAGCATCAAAGCGCTTTTCACCACTCATAGCAGCAACAAGTTCAACGTAATTGTTAACGATGATGCCGCTTTCTTCGGTCACAAGCTCGGGCAGGCTGCCATACGGCGAAGCGATGACGGCTTGACCTAAGGCCATAGCCTCGATGACGGCAATGCCAAACGGTTCATGCCAGCGCACAGGCCATAAAAGCGCGTCACATTTGTTCATGATCGCGAGTTTCTCTTGGCCGCCCACCATGCCGTAGCTATGGATATAGCGCGAAGGTAAAATAGCCTTACCACCACCAATATGCAGATGTTTCTTAGTTTGCTTCGAGGCCTTGATGCAGTGCTTGAGATTCTTCACACTCCATGAGCCTTTGGCCATGAATAGAAAGTTCTCCCATGACTTCTTAGCTAGGGATTCGTGCCAAGGGTACTCATCAAAATCGAGAGCGTTATAAACAAAAACATCACTGCCATGAATAGCGGCATGTTTCTTGGTTAAAAATACTGTGTTGCGTGAGAAGACCTCGCCCGGCTTACCGTTACCTTGAATTGTAATCAGCGTCGGGATGCCAGGAATTTCCGTATTTGTGAACATATGTACGATATCGGCGTCTTTTGGAATTTGCGACTGCCAATGATCGTGGTTGATAGGAATGAGCTCGATTCCATAACGCTCAACATCGCTATTTTCATGACCAATTAAGACCACTTTATGTCCTTGCTTGGCCAACTCTTTCATATGCCAAAACAAGATACGCTCACTGCCACCATACTTGAGTACAGGAAGTGGATGAGGATGTGAGAAGATAACTTTCATAGTGGCAAAAATACCGTATGGTCACTAGAATGGAAACGCTTTAAGGGGTTATTTTGAAAGTTGTTTTACTCCATGATTGGTTGACTGGGTTTCGAGGCGGCGAGCGTGTGCTCGAGGTTTTCGCTGAGATGTTTCCCGAGGCGCCGATTTATACTTTAATTCATGTTCCCGGCAGTGTCGGTCCAATTCTTGGCGCCAGAAAAATCCACCAAAGTTTTTTAGGCTCTATGCCTAATATTGAAAATAGCTATCGCAAGTTTCTCCCCTTATTTCCTAAAGCTGCTGAGAGCTTAAAGATCACAGAAAAAGCTGACCTCGTACTTTCCAGTCACCACTGCGTAATCAAAGGCGTGCCTAAACCAGAGGGTGCTAAGCACTTGAGTTATGTGCATAGTCCAATGCGCTACCTTTATGATCAATACGATAGTTACTTCGGTCCCCATGCACCATTTTTACACCGCACAGGTATGAAGTTTTTTAGAAACTATTTAACCACTTGGGACCAACGCACTTGTAAAAATGTAGATAAGATTTTAGCAAACTCTAATTTCGTTCAAGGGCGTATTAAACGAGTATGGAATAGTGATAGCGAAGTGGTTCATCCATTTGTTGATTTAAAAGACTTTGAACAAAAGCCAGTGGAGAAGTCGGATTATTACCTTATGGTTACGGCCTTTGCTCCTAATAAGCGAGTCGATCTGGCTATTACGTCGTTTAATCGACTTGGTAAGAAGCTAGTCATTATTGGCTCTGGTCAAGAAGAACAAAGACTTCGCTCTATGGCGGGACCGACCATTGAATTTAAAGGAAATCTTTCAAGACAAGAAGTTGTCTCTCACTTTGAACGAGCAAGAGCTCTAGTATTTCCTGGAGTTGAAGATTTTGGCATAACTCCGCTAGAATCCTTGGCGAGCAATACTCCGGTTATCGCCTTCAGGGCCGGAGGAGTTTTGGAAACACTTAATGATCAGGTGGCAGAGTTCTTTAGTGAAGCCAGTGTCGAGAGCTTAATGAGTGCCATTTCTCGTTTTGAAACAAAAACATTCGATTCAAATCAGCTCTATGCTAGGGCCCAGACATTTTCGCGTGAGAATTTTATTAAAGAAATGACGAAAAAAATTGAAGAGGTTATGAAATGAAAGTCCTGATCACTGGTGGTGCTGGCTATATTGGATCGCATATTGTTCTTATGCTTGGAGAGCAAGGCCATGACGTTACAGTCATAGATAATCTCTCAACAGGAAGGCGTGAGTCAGTGATCGGCGCAAAGCTTATCATTGGAGACGTCGCAGACTCTTCTTTTTTAGATGATGTTATGAAAGGGCAGGACTTTGAGGCAGTTGTACACTTTGCTGGCAGCATTGTGGTGCCGGAATCTGTCTCAGATCCTACTAAGTACTATGATAATAATACTGCGAACTCCTTGAACTTAGTAAAAGCGTGTTTGAGAAATCATATTCCTAAGTTTTTATTTTCTTCAACGGCGGCAGTCTATGGAATACCTGCCGGTGGAGAGTGTTTGGAATCTACTCCTGTCTCTCCTATCAATCCTTATGGTAAGAGCAAGCTGATGACCGAATGGATGTTAGAAGACACGGCCTTTGCACACAAAAACTTTAATTACGTAGCCCTTAGATATTTTAACGTCGCTGGCGGCAATGTCGCGGGAAAAGTAGGGCAATGCTCTCCACTTTCTACGCACCTTGTAAAGGTGGCGTGTGAAACAGCGCTAGGTAAGCGAAAATCTATGTCAGTGTTTGGAACTGATTATGCTACCCCTGATGGAACCTGTGTTCGCGACTATATCCATGTCGATGACTTGGCAGCCGCTCATTTGGACGCCATTAATTACCTTGTTCAAGGCGGCGATTCTGGTATTTTTAATTGCGGCTACGGCAAAGGCTTTTCTGTCAAAGAAGTGATTGAAACTGTTAAAAAAGTTTCTAGTGTTGATTTCAAGGTAGAAATGGGACCGCGTCGAGACGGTGATGCGCCTAACTTAATTGCTGTGTCTGATAAGATAAGAAAGGTTCTTGGCTGGAAGCCTAAGTATAATGATCTGGAATTAATTGTTAAAACAGCGCTAGATTGGGAAAGAAAATTGTAGTTGCTACGCATTAGTCCTTGCCTACTAAATTGAACTTAGAGAGACTACAAACTATGAAGAAAATTCTTTTAGTTGATGATGAACCTACAATCCTGGAGCTTTTAGCCGAAACCATTGCGGAGGATATATCCGATGTTGAAGTTGAGGTTGCTACAGATGGATTACAAGCTTCTCGTATGCTCTTATCACGAAAGTATGACGCTATTATCTTGGATATCAATCTTCCCAATAAATCGGGCGTAGCCATTATAGAGGAGTTCATTAAGCGAGACTCATCTATTTGTTCTAAAACTGTGGTGATGTCTGGAGCCGTAACCAAGAAGACGATTGAATACCTTCTAAAGCTTGGCACCCATGCCGTTTATGAAAAACCATTTGATATTGGCAAGTTCGTTGCCAGCATACAGCAAATTTTGGATAAAGCAGGTAATGAATAATTATTCAGACTGGATGAAGCGATTTAGTTTCGCTTCCCTTGTCATTCTCTGCTTAGCCGTTTTTACGTCTTTGTCTGTATCTGCAGCTCATCACATCCTATTAGTTATTCCAGGAATTTATTTTTTACAAAAAAAACCTAGTGGCTGGAATATGAGTATGAAGGCCGTTGCACTGATTTGTGCCACGATTGCTATCTCTGTTATTTTTAATTGGGGAGAGTTGAATCGTCCGCTTAAAAATCTAAGCAGTATGAAGTACTTCTTGATTCCTTTAATTGGTGTTTTTGCTTATCGCCAAGTTGAATGGACTAAGACGCGGATCAAACTCTGCTTAACTCTGCTTTTGTTGGGCACAAGTGTTGCAACTTTTAGCGGAATTATTGGTCTTTACTCTGGCTTTAACCCACTTAAGATGAAGGATGCTTGTCACACAGATCGCGCTTGCGGTCTTTACGGCATGTATATGACGTATGGTTACGGTATTGGCCTATTTATGGTCATCATGACTGGCTTAGTTATCTATCGTGATCAAGTGAAGCAATATGTTTCTGAGCGCATTTTATGGTCAGTATGGATTATAAACGGCGCAGGATTGTTCCTTTCTTATGCCCGTGGAGCTTGGCTTGGCTTCTTGATTGCTTTGCCATTCTTTTTTCTTAAAAGAAATAAAAAAATATTTGTCGCTAGCTTCTTAGGTGGAGCCATTTTCTTGGCCGCTCTTGTGGGGATTTCTCCAACCGTTAATAAAATGTTCTTTGAAAGAGGCGGCTCTAACGAACAGCGCTTATCATTTTTCGAATCGGCTTATGTCGCTTTTAAAGAACGTCCAGTTGTAGGTTGGGGTTATAAGAACTTTGAGCCAAACGTAAAAATGCTCAAAGCCAAATACGATATCGCCTTTCCTGACTTCCAAGGTCATGCCCATAATAACTTTTTGGAGCATCTTGCTTCTACTGGAGCCGTTGGCTTTATCGCCCTTCTTCTCTTTCACGCCTTCTGGTTTAAAGAAAGTCTGTGTAGCAGTCGCTTAATCGATAATATAGCGTTGCCATTCGTTGTGGCGCTCTTCGTTTCTGGTATGACTCAGGTGACTTTGGGTGATGGTGAGAATTTATTTCTCATTATGGGTTTTTGGTTAGTATGCCAAGTTCAACAAAGGCCCATTCATGAGTGATCTCGTCGAAATTAAATCAGAGTTTATCTCAGCAAAGATTTCACCTTTGGGTGCTGAGCTAAAAAGTCTGCGCGACTACGAATCAGGCATAGAATATCTATGGCAGGGAGACAAAAAACACTGGGGACGATCAGCGCCCTGGCTTTTTCCTATTGTCGGCAAGCTTAGAGATAATCAGTATTGGCTAAGAAGTAAGTTCTATCATATGGCCCAACATGGTTTTGCGCGCGATATGACCTTTGAGATGGTCGAGTGTGAAAAAGACCGGGTTTCTTTTAGACTAGAAAGTAACGATGAGACGATGAAAGTCTATCCCTTCGCATTTCGTTTTCATTTAAAATACAAAGTGTATGGGCCAAAGCTTCTCATTGATGTCGAGATTCGAAACGTCGATAAAAAAGAAATGCTTTTCTCTCTCGGTTTTCACCCAGCTTTCAATGTGCCTATGAGTAAAGGTGAAAAGGCTGAGGATTATTATCTCGAGTTTAGTGAGCGTGAGTCCCGTGGGGTTCATGGCTTGCACGATGGGCTTGTGAACTTCCACGAACCAGATAATAAAAAAGTGTTCCATCCGGCCGGAGTCATTTCACTCAAACAAAAGCTTTTTAATGACGATGCTCTTATTCTTTCTGATCCAGAATCTGAAAGTGTTACACTTCGTTCACAAAAACATGACAATTACGTGCGTTTAGAATTTGGCTCAGTCCCTTATCTTGGGTTATGGTCTGCTAAAGACGCGCCATTTGTTTGTGTTGAGCCTTGGTATGGTGTGGCCGACGCGGTTGATAGTAACGGTGACTTCTATGAAAAAGAGGGTTTGATCGTGCTTGAGCCAGGTGATAATTTTAAGGCTAGCTTCGCACTCCATTTAGGATAGTACATGAATACATATCTTGGACCTCATTCGATGACCCTGTGGGTGGTTTTCACTTTAGGCGTGATGGCCTTTCTTATTCTCGATGTAATTCTTCTTCACAAGAAATCCCATGAGCCTTCAATGAAAGAGGCTTTGATTGAATCGGCCCTTTGGATTGGTCTTGGACTAGGTTTTAATGTTTGGGTTTATTTCAATCTTGGTCATGACCTTGGTATGGAGTTTCTAACTGGTTATTTAGTTGAAAAATCTTTATCGATTGATAACCTCTTTATCATCTTGTTAGTTTTTAATTCGCTTAAAATTCCAAAGATGTATCAGCACCGGGTTTTATTTTGGGGCGTGTTCGGTGCCATAGTTATGCGTGCAGCGCTGATCATGGTCGGTGTAAAACTGATTAATGAGTTCCATTGGATTCTCTATATTTTCGGCGGTATTTTAGTTTTCTCTGGTTACAAACTTCTCTTTGATAAAGAGCACGACGTCGATATTGCCAAGCACTGGTCAATCAAGCTTCTAAAAAAGTTTATTCCGGTGACCTATCATTTCCATGGCGATCGCTTTCTGGCTAAAGAAGGCGGCGTCTTAATGGCGACACCCATGATGGCGGCACTGGTGCTAGTTGAAGCGACCGATTTGATTTTTGCCGTCGACTCGATTCCGGCCGTCTTCGCTGTGACTAAAGATCCCTTCATTGCCTTTAGCTCAAATATTATGGCTGTCATGGGACTTCGTGCGCTTTATTTCGTGTTGGCCACTAGTGTAGGTAAGCTGCGTTTCTTAAAACCAGGTTTGGCCGTTATTTTATTCTATATCGGCATTAAGATGCTGCTTTTAGATATCTTCCACATACCTAGTCACTTCTCACTCATGGTGATCGTCGGCATTCTTGCTACCGCCGGGATTGGTTCATGGTACGTGGATCGAAGAGAAGGGGAAGCTCCTTAGCTTTTTAAAGAAGCTTTAGCGCCCCTAAGAGGCCAATGCCGATAACCATAATGGAGCCCAGCTTCACTGTTAGCTTTGACTCCATTAGGGTTAACTTGTTCTCAATTTCAACTTTTGCTCGATCTATTTTTTCATCTAGTGCATCAATTCGTGCTTCGACCCTATCAAAACGCTGATCAACTTTATCAAAACGCTGGTTCACTTTATTAAAACGTTGATCGACTTCATTAAATCTCATGTCTATCTTAGCCAGCTTTTTCTAGGTCTTAAGTCATACCAAAGCGTGAATCATGCGGTCTCCTTTTTTCACATTTCACTTAGGCTATGCAAGGAGAGTAGTGACAGATTATGCATCTAAGTTATTGGAATTTATTCTCCAAAATGGATGCTCTGTAATTATGAGAGCACCAGCTCAATAGGAAACTCTTTAAAGGCACGCTTGATTTTAGCCAGGGTTTTAAGCTCTGGATTAGCCGTTTGTGGCTTCTCCAGCTTCACGTAACTATTTAGATTTTTATAGTGGAGTTGTTTAGCCATCTCTCTCATGGATAAGTTTCTCTTGAGTCTGGTCATTCGAAGCAGCACTGCGAAGGCGACGCACGGATTAACTTCAACTTCCACGATCTTAGTGTCGGACTTTACTTTCTTGGGGAGTGCAAAGATCGTCTTGGAATCCTCTGGTTCACATAGATACAGGTTTAAAACCTCTTCCATATTCGCCTGGAGTTCTACAAGATCATCGGCTTGAGTTTGGCACCCTTCTAGTTCAAGGCATTCGGCCCAATAGCCACCATCTTCGCAGTGAACCTTAAAGTGATATTTCATTTGACCCTCTCTTTTAGTCTTTTTCGAAGCTTCATTTCGAGACCACGCTTTAAGTCCTTGTTGCCATGGACTGGTATAGACTCAATTGCTCCATTCTTCTCGATAATGACGTGACTTCCCCGCCTTCTCACTTCTATCCATCCATGTTGGATAAATAGCTTCAACATATCTTTTCCACTTATCGGCACATCTGCTCCAATTGTACACCTAAAGGTGTACTTGTGGTGAATACATGTATTTAGTGCAAACAGATATCTTAAGAAGTAGAGGTAACTACTTGAAATAATTATCGATATTCCAAATCTGGAACACAAACTGACTCTAGCGCTAGTTATTTATTGTCCAGCCAGATAAAACAATCCTATGAAAAACCTAATCCTACTTCCTCTTCTTCTACTCACTGGTTGCGCGACGGATATCGACTATAAGATTCCGGCCCACCGATTTATGGACCCTGAAACAAGAGGGGCATCAATCCTAAAGGGCGAGTTTAGTGGCTTTGGCCAGCTTTCCTATCAAAGTGATCACAAGCTCACCATGAGTGAAGTTTATGACTTTGGAGTTTTTGGTGAACAGGTAAACACTGGACAAGCGCTATCTAGGACAATGAACTTAGGGCTTCAGGCTGGACTTGGCCTCTTCCCAATGGTGGACATTCAGCTTCGTGAAAATGGCGACTCACCGGCAATGCTTTTGGCCAAACTTCAGCTGTTCGGTGCTCACGCACTCGAGGCTAAAGAGGGATTTAAGCTGGCCATGTGGGCAGGCGCCGGCTCTATGGAAGAAGATGAGGGAAGTTTGACGGTCACACGAGGAAACGGCAACACCAGAAGCTATAACGGACAAATTGAGGTCACGCCTTATGAGTTTGGAGCATCTGCCGGATATAGATTTTCAGATAAGACGATGCTCTATCTGAATGCGACCATGGCCCGCTATCCAAGTAAATCCACTCTGACATCTAGTTCAAATCCAACAGTCGTGGTCAAAGGCGATGCCGATCTATCGGCCGTGGCATTAGGCTTCAAGCTTGGCGAGGCTAAAGGTGTTTCGGCTCATTTTGAAATCGGCGCCAGCCGCGTGAAATGGGGGGATGATATTAAAATCGAGCAGGATATTGGTACTGGGGGCGTGGCTATTTCGGTTGGGATTTAGTCAGCCTCACCTAATAAGCATTCTTATCGATGAAACCTTTCCAGAAGGTCAAAAACAGAATTTTGACGTCAAACCAAAGATTCCAGTGCTTGATATAATAAATGTCGCATTCGATGCGCTTTTTGAGACTCGTGTCTCCGCGCCAACCATTAACTTGCGCCCAACCTGTAATACCGGCCTTCATCTTATGGCGAAGCATATAGCCAGGGATTTCTGATCTAAATTTTTCCACAAAAAATGGCTGTTCTGGACGAGGTCCAACGAGGGACATTTGACCAAGAAGAACATTAAAAAGTTGTGGCAACTCATCAAGCGATGTCTTTCTAAGGAAGGCGCCAAACTTAGTCTTTCTGGGGTTTTCCTTATTTGACCATTCTTTTGTATCACTATCATCAGAGGCCATGCGCATGGACCTAAATTTCCACATGGTGAAAAGTTGTCCATCGATACCCATGCGGCGCTGGCCGTAAAAAATGGGACCTGGTGAGGTTAACTTCACACCGATAGCAATAAAGATGAGAAGAGGTGAAATGATAATCAATCCAATTAGGGTCAGTGTGAAATCGAAAAATCTTTTAATCATCAAATCGATAGTTGAAAACTGTGGTTGATTATAGGTGATGAGTGGAATACCGGCGAAGTCTTCAACTTGTTGCCCAACCATGGCGTAGCTTAAATCTGGAAGAATTTGAATGGGAGTAATATCGTTATAATTCGATCGAAGAAATTCTTCTGTCTTATGGTGATCACCATTTTTATGACCAATGACGATGACATCGACATTTTCTTGGGATCTAAAGGCTTCATAATCAACTGTAATTTCTTGAATGCCTTGCTTCGCGGCTAGTCCTGACGAATTGATCCAGCCACGAAAGTGAATGCCACAGTCTTTATAGCGTCTGGCGGTTTCGACGTAATCACAAAGTTGTGGGCCATTGCCAATAAGAAGGACATGGCGAAGGTTTTTCCCTCTTTTTCGAAGTGCGCGCAGAAAGTTTCTTGCAATTAGTCGTAGGGCAACAAGCGCAACTGTGGAAAGTGGAAAATAAAGCAGTAGTTGTCCCCTTGAGACTCGCTCAGGTGCTACGAAGTATAGGCCTATTACTAGCGCCACGAACGCGAGAGAGTTAGCCTTTAAGACGGTTAAAATCTCACCGACTCGAGAGTTAAAGCGCTGCGAGCGATAAAGACCGTTCTTGTGCATAAAGTACAAAGCGAAGGCGGCCTGGATTAATCCAATTTTAGCAAATTGCTCAAACAGATTGCGATCAGCATTTGGTAGCAGGTCAAAGCGAATAAAGTAGGCAGCCATCCAGCAAGCATAAATCAGGATTGCATCAAAAATGCGCTGTGCGGTGGAAATGGAGCGTTCATGTTGTTTTAACATGGGAAATTTATAGCGCTAAGTTTGCGAGTTCTCCAGTATTAGCTTGGGAAAATGTCGATTTAGTGGCAGGTGTGCTTTAAGACAGCTGTTTTGCTTGGGTCTTAAAATCTTCAATCGCCCCGCGAAGTCCATCTTCCAGAGAAATCTGAGGGCTCCAGCCTAGTGACTTAATTTTTGAAATATCGAGCAGCTTTCTAGGCGTGCCATCGGGCTTAGTCGTATCAAAGACTAGCTCGCCTTTAAAGCCCATGATCTTGGCAATTAGAGCGGCCAGCTCACCGATGCTGAGGTCTTCTCCGCAACCCACATTCATCCAATCAAAATCAACTTTTGGCATCATCATGACGTGAACACAGGCGCGGGCTAGATCATCAACGTGCAAAAACTCACGACGAGGCGTTCCGCTACCCCAGACAGTGAAAGTCTTGAGATCTTTTTCAATGGTCTCATGCATGCGGCGAATGAGCGCAGGAATCACGTGTGAATTTTCCGGATGGTAATTATCGCCTGGGCCATAGAGATTGGTTGGCATCAGAGAGTGAAAGTCATCACCGTACTGATCTTTAAAACTTTGCGTCAACTTCAGACCTGCAATCTTTGCGATGGCGTAGGGCTCATTAGTTTGCTCAAGCTCACCAGTTAAAAGATATTCTTCCTTAATTGGTTGCGGGCATAGCTTTGGGTAGATGCATGAGCTGCCCAAAAACTGCAAGCGCTTCACTTTGAAATCGTGACAAGCTTTGGTGACATTGGTTGCAATCAGTAGATTGTCTGAAATAAAATCTGCGCGATAAGTATTATTGGCATGGATACCACCAACCTTCGCTGCCGCCATGAAGACGTAGTCGGGGTTGTGGGTTTTGAAATATTCGTTGGTACCTGCTTGATTGGTGAGATCCAGATCTTTACTGCTTGGTGTGATGATCTGAGTGAAGCCTTGGGCTTCAAGTTGGCGCTTAATCGCAGAGCCAACCATGCCACGGCTACCTAAGATGAGAATTTTTGATTTTTTATCCATGATCTATATTATACTAAATAGAGTCTTATTTGTCTTGACTAAGGTTTAGAGTGATTGATTTTATTGGCGATATTCATGGATATGGAGACAAATTAGAGTTGCTTCTCCAGAAATTAGGCTACTCAGTTAATGGAGGAGCTTTTCAACATCCCACAAGAAAAGTTATTTTTATCGGGGACTTAATTGATAAAGGTCCATCGATATCGAAAGTCTTGAATATTATTTTCCCTATGCTCGAGCGTAAAAGTGCACAAGCAATACTAGGAAATCACGAATATAATTTCCTCGCATATCATACTACTAGTAGAGGTTCTCCTCTGCGGGCTCAAAATGAACGGAATCGATCTCAAATTATCAATACACTGTCACAATTAAATCAATCAGAGAGAGACCTACTTCTTAGGAAAATTTATGAAATGCCATTATTTGTAGAAGGTAAAAACTTTAGAGCTGTTCACGCCTGTTGGGATTATGCGTCCATAGAATATTTAAAGAGTGCATCAGAAGAGAATCTATTATCTTTGGATCTTCTTATAGAGAGTTCAATTGAGGGTTCACGCTGCTTTAAGGCAGTCGAGACTATTTTAAAAGGGCCCGAACAAAATTTAAATGAAGAAAACTATTTTCTAGATCAGTATGGGATACAGCGCAGAACAACAAGAATACATTGGTGGAAATCTTCTGGTGAAAATAACGGATGTGAATCACCCATTTTTTTTGGCCATTACTGGCTAAAGGGAGTTCCGAAAATCAATAATCCAAAAGCATTTTGCTTAGACTATAGCGTCGCTAACAGTGGGTATTTATGTTGCTATCGCTTCGACGGTGAAGAGGTTCTTTCTGATGATAAGATAGTCTATGTTTGAGTCAGTTTTTTAATATCGGACTCCACCATCATCTTTGCAAGTATATCAACTGTTGTTTTTGGACTCCAGCCAAGCTTTGTTTTAGCTTTAGTTGGATCGCCAATAAGAAGATCAACTTCTGTTGGTCTAAAATATTCTGGATCAACTTTGATAATTGCTTTTCCCGATTTTTTATCTACACCGTACTCGGTAATTGTTCCCGGCTCGCCTTTCCACTCAAGCTCAATCCCAGCATATTTAAATGACATTGTAACGAAGTCTCTAACTTTAGTTGTAACACCTGTAGCGATAACAAAATCTTCAGGCTTATCTTGCTGAAGCATTAACCACATAGCTTCAACATATTCTTTGGCATAACCCCAGTCACGTTTAGAGTCAAGGTTTCCTAAGTAAAGACAGTCTTGCATTCCTTGTGAGATGGCCGCTGCTGCCATTGTGATTTTACGAGTAACGAAAGTTTCTCCGCGAATAGGAGATTCATGGTTAAAAAGAATACCGTTACAAGCGAACATTCCGTAAGCTTCTCTGTAGTTTACCGTGATCCAGTAAGCATACATTTTAGCAACAGCGTAAGGACTTCTAGGATAGAAAGGAGTTGTCTCTTTTTGAGGAACCTCTTGAACTAAGCCGTAAAGCTCTGAAGTTGAAGCTTGGTAAATCTTTGTTTGTTTCTCTAAGCCGCAAATGCGGATAGCTTCGAGGAGCCTCAGGGTACCTGTGCCATCAACGTTGGCCGTATATTCAGGTGTATCAAATGAAACTTTGACGTGACTCATGGCTCCAAGATTGTAGATTTCATCCGGTTTAATTTCTTGGATAATGCGGATGAGGTTTGTGCTATCAGTTAAATCACCATAGTGAAGTCTAAAATTTGGTGCTTCATGAGGATCTATGTAAAGGTGATCAATTCTTTGGGTGTTAAATGAAGAAGAGCGTCTTTTAATGCCGTGAACTTCATACCCTTTTGAAAGTAACAGTTCAGCTAGATAAGCGCCGTCTTGGCCTGTAATTCCAGTAATTAATGCTCGTTTCATAATAACCTCGAGATGCATCCTATAATCATTTGGAGAATTCATCAATCATGCCGCCTGGTGCATCGAGTTGAGGATCTCTAGAAGATTTAAAAACTGTTATATAAGAGGCTGAAGTTGAATACATCTAAATAATATATTCCACCATCCACATACTCTATCGAAATCAGATAGAGAAGATATTAAGGGACACAAAGAAGCACTTTTTTGGTTTGCTGGCTTATCTGGCACTGGAAAGTCAACGATTGCGAACAAACTCGAAGCTAGGTTGAACGAGAAAAGTATTCATATATCTAGTTGATGGAGACAATATTCGGCTGGGTCTCAATGCGGGACTCGGATTTTCTGATTCGACCGAGATGAAAATATCAGAAGGTAAGTTAAGTAGCTAAACTTTTCGTGGATGCGGGAATTGTAGTCTTGGCTACTTTTGTTTCTCCCTATGAAAGAAATAGAGCGAAAGTGAGAGAGGTTTGGGAGATCATTATAGCTATATAGTTTAAGTTAATACAGATGTAGAAGAGTGTAAAAAGAGAGATCCAAAAGAGTTCTACAAATTAGCTCAAGAAAATAAAATTCAACATTTTCCAGAACTAAATAAACGAAAGTTTATTTTATAGTTTAAACCTAAGCAGAGGTTTTTCAAAAATCTTAAAACTAATTATTGCCATCGGAATGCTAGTTAGTTGAACAAGAAAGGCTGTCCATCCAGGCTTGATTCCGTACCCTTGGTATGCAACAGCAATTAGTGATGAATATACATATATACCATAACAATATTTTCCTAAAGAGTTTAGACTTCTTTCAAAAATGTTTATGGAGCTTTCTGTTTTTATTGATAGGAGAAGTGTTACAATAGCAAAGGAAATTAATATCCCTCCAAGCTTCCAAAAAAATGCCTCAAAATAATTGTTTATAATAGTTGTTAAGAGTATAAACATTATAATAGTTCCATATTTCAAGCTATGTGCCAAAGGCTTTGATGATAGATATGGCTTTAACCAGCTTAGTAAGATCCCGAAAACAAAAAATGAGCTATTTCCTAAGAATGATCTAGGCTGGGCAGGATTATCTCCATTAAAAACTGCAAATTTGTATGCAGAAACAGTAAATAGGAAAGATATCATTAGGGTAACTAACACTTGATTTCGCTTCGTTGGAACTTTAGTTAAAAAGAAACATAGAATTGGAGCTGCAATGTAAAACTTAATTTCGGCAGAAATACTCCAAAGTGGGCCGACTGTTTCTATGTTTGAAGTTAAAGCAAGTAACTCTTTAAAGAAATGAAAAGGCGCAATGCTTTGCCCAAAAAATGATCTTAGAAGGTAACCCGAGATTAATATGAGCCAAAATAATGGAATAATCCGTAAGGCGCGGTTCACATAAAACCTTCGAAATCCTTTTTTATCGAAAGGATATCTTGATTCAAAAAAAGAGTGTCCTTGCAGGTAGCCACTTAAAATGAAGAATACCCAAACCCAAAATGCTCCATTTATAACAGGTAATTTTGTATAAAGCGTATGGCCAATAATTACGCCCAGTGCGGCAATGCCTCTCATAACATCAATCTCGCTAGAAAGGGCTCTATCAAGATGTTCTCGAACAAAAAATTTCATTCTAATTCCTCTTCTCCCATATTGGCTTCAAAGAAGTATAAGCTGTTTTTTTTAAGATATACCACTTATACTGCGGCATTTCTTTTCTATGATAGTAATTCTAAGAGAGATTGTTAATGACCATTCGTTCGTTCTTTTATTAATTATGTGAAATTGATATTATACATTAAATTTAGAGAGAGGAAGTAAAGTGAAATCACTTAAAAAAGTTGTCGTTACTGGTGGCAGTGGATTACTTGCCACTAATATTGCATGGATTAAATCAAATGACTGGTCAGTTTGTTTATTTATTAATCAGAAGTCAGTAAGTATCAAGAACGTAAATTCTGTAAAAGTTGATTTAACCTGCATTGAATCCGTCTTAAAGGCCTTAGATGATTTTCGACCTGAGTTCGTAATAAATGCTGCGGGTTTAACAAGTGTGGAAACTTGTGAATCAGACTTTTATCAAGGCTATATATCAAATGTTATTACGGCAAAAACTGTTGCAAGGGCAACAAATGAGCTTAGAATTCCACTTGTTCATATATCGACAGATCATTTTAGCGATTCATCTAAACCAAGTTCGACGGAGACTGAAATAGAAATCCCATTAAATAACTACGCTAAGACAAAGTTAGATGGGGAGTTTGAGGTTCAAAAAGCTAATAAAAATAGCCTTATTATTCGAACTAATTTTTATGCCAATGGGCATTCATTACGTCGGTCTTTTTCAGATTTAGTTTTGAAAAACTTAAGACAGAGAAAAGAAATATTATTATTTGATGATGTGTTTTATTCGCCAATAATCGTGAATGATTTGATTGATAAAATCGAAAAGCTCGTTGAGCAAAAAGAATCTGGAGTTTTTAATATTGTTGGACCAGATCGTCTTACGAAATATCAATTTGGCCTAAAACTAGCTGAGAAATTTAACCTGGATAGCTCCCTCTTGAAAAAGGGTAGTATTAAAGACTTAAAGCATTTAGTGCAAAGACCACTTGATATGTCTCTTTCTCCCGAAAAAGCTGAAAAAGCTCTGGGGGAGAAAATGATGTCGATGGAAGAATCTTTAGAAATTTTAAAAAATGATGAGTTTGTGAGAAGCGAGCATAAGGATTCGATAAATGTCGTTCCAATGAAAAAGATGCTTTATTACGGCAAGCAATATATTGATACGGATGATGTAGAATCAGTCATTAAAACCTTAAAAAGTGACTGGCTAACTCAAGGGCCAAAAGTAGCAGAATTTGAAAAGCGAATCACAAATCTTGTCGATGCAAAGTATGCAGTTGCCATGTCGAATTGGACTTGTGGTTTACATATGGCTTGTCTTGCTTTGGGGGTTGGTCCCGGTGATGCGGTCATTACATCTCCATTAAGTTTTGTCGCTAGTTCGAACTGTGCGGTCTATTGTGGGGCAACGCCATTATTTGCTGATATCGATTCAGAAACCCTTAATATTGACCCTGAAAAAGTTGAAGATTTGCTTAAGGCAAATAGTAATGTAAAAGTAATTATCCCCGTTCATTTTGGTGGTTCTTCTTGTGATATGCAAAAGCTTGCGGAAATAGCTAGGAAATATAACGTCAAAATTATCGAAGACGCTGCTCACGGAATTGGCGGAAGTCATGCTGATGGTTCAAAAATAGGTTCTTGTAAGTTTTCAGATATTTCAGGTTTTTCATTTCATCCGGTTAAAAATATTACCAGTGGCGAGGGTGGCGTTATTACCACTAATGATAAGGAAATATATAAACAACTTTGCCGCTTACGCAGTCATGGAATTAACAAAGGTAATGATGAGTTTGTCTTTAAAGAAAGAGCATTTACCAACGGTGAGAAAAACTACTGGTACCATGAGATGCAACAGGTTGGTTTCAATTACCGAATAACTGATTTTCAATGTTCTTTGGGCCTTTCTCAATTATCGAAGCTACAGAAGTTCTTTGACCGTCGTGTGGAAATTGCAACTCAATATGATAAGGCTTTTGCAAATCTACTAAATGGAAAAATTTTGCAGGCGAATACGAGAACTGTAAGTGGGAACCATCTTTATGTTTTGAATGTTGATTTTAAAGCTTTAGGCCTCGATCGATACACTCTTTTTGAAAAGTTTAGTAATGAATATGGCATTGGCCTGCATGTGCATTACTTACCAATTCCAATGAACCCGTATTATATTGATACTTTTGATATTCCTGAGAGCTCATACAAAAACGCAAAAGATTATTTTGATTCAGCTATCACGCTACCACTTTTTCCAGGCATGAATGATGCCGATGTTGAAAATGTGTTGAACGCTGTGAGGGAAATCATTGGATAAGACACAATTTTCTAATAAATATATTGAAATCACTTCTGAGCGTTTCTTATTAAAAACTTTGCAGTTTGGAGAGGCTACAGAGACTTACCTTGATTGGTTCTCTGAGAAAAATATTGGTGAGTTTATCGTTGCGGCCAGATCAGAACAATCTATTGAATCCCTCAACGAATTTATCAAAGAAAAGTTTGCTGCAACAGATTGTTTATTCTTTGGAATCTATGAGAAGGGTGGTGGAGCGCATATTGGCAATGTGAAGTATGAGCCAATCAGCATAGAGCACAGCTCTAGTGTCATGGGTATTATGCTAGGTGATTTGAACTGGCGAGGAAAAGGTGTCGCCGGTGAGATTATTCAGGCAAGCTTTGATTACTTTAAAGAAAACTTTGAATTGAAAAAGATGCTGTTGGGAGTTGAAGTTGAAAACCAGCCGGCGATACGAGCATACGAAAAACTTGGCTTTGTAAAAATAGAGTCAAGCCCCCTCATTAATGCTCAAGACAACGCATTCATTATGGAAAAGAAACAGTGAATTTCGAGAATATTATTTTAGGAACAGCTCAATTTGGAATGGACTATGGTGTGGTTAATCATGACGGTCAACCAAGTGTTGAGCAGGCACAAAAAACCTTAAAGTATTTCTTTGAAAATGGTGGACAGTGGCTCGATACAGCGCCGGCCTATGGTACCAGCGAAGAACTGCTTGGGCATTTATTAAAGGGAATGCCTCAAACAAAAATCATTAGTAAAACTTCTGTTGATCCAGAGCTTGGCTATTCGCAATCAGTGGAATCATCATTGCAAAAGCTAAAGGTTGATAAGTTGGGTTGCCTGCTTGTACATCGACCAGATGCTTTGCTTGGCAATAAGGAATTGCAAAAAGAGCTTATTGGTCTTAAGGAAAAAGGACTTGTTTCAAAAGTTGGTATCAGCGTTTATGATCCTCAGTTAGCAATAGACCTGTTGCGGCAATTTCAGTTCGATGTGCTGCAGACTCCGTGCAATGTTTTTGATCAAAGAGTATTAGCGACAGAAGTTTCAGATAATTTAGTGGAGCACAGTGTTGAAGTCCATTGTCGCTCAATTTATTTGCAGGGACTTTTACTTACTGAGTGCCAGAAAATACCTAAAAAATTTGCTAAATATTCTTCTCTTTTTAAAGACTATAGCGATAACTTAGAAAAGCTGCGGATCAGTCATATGCAGGCTGCATTGGGCTTTATTAGCTCTCATGATGATTTACACAAGTACGTAATTGGAGTAGATTCTGAGGAGCAATTAAAGGAGTTGGCTCGTTGCGAAATCCCGCGGGATTTATCGCCGAAATTTTTCGATCAGTTTGCCCAGCCAAGCAAAGAGATATTGATCGACCCTTCTCGTTGGCACGAGATTAAATAAAAAATTTAAACCCGTAGGTAAACATGAGAAAAACCTTTATCATCGCTGAGCTTGCTCAAGGCTTTGAAGGCGATCCACGACTTGTAAAAAAATTTATTGATGCGGCCAAAAGATCAGGTGCTGATGCAGTTAAATTTCAAATATTTAAACCATCAGAACTTTGTACGGAAGATTATCAATACTACCAATTATTCTGTGACCTGGAGATAAGCCCTGTTGAATGGAAAAAGTTAATTGATTATACTGTCAGTATTGGTCTCGAGTTCATGGCCGATCTTTTTGGAGCTGAGACTTTAAAATGGATTGCAGATACAAAAATTTCTGCGATTAAAATTCATAGCACTGACATTAAAAATTATCCGTTTTTAAGTGAAATCAAGAATTACAAAGGAAAAGTTTTACTATCAGCTGGTGGAAGCTCTCTTCAAGAAATAAAAACAGCTGTCGAATTATTGAAAGATAATGACTTAGTTCTTCTTCCAGGTTTTCAAGCAGAGCCTAATCAGCTTATAGATGTGGAGCTGGATAAGGTTGAAGTCTTAATCGAAGAGTTTGGTCTTCCGGTTGGTTATGCTGACCACTTAGATGCAAACGATAGTCTTGCTGTCGTTCTTCCTTCTATGGCTGTTTTAAAAGGCGCTACTTATATTGAAAAGCATTTAACTTTTGAAAGAAATACTCTTGAGCTTGAAGACAGTATGTCAGCGCTTAATCCAGATGAGTTCAAGCAAATGGTCGAGTATGTTGAAAAAGTTGAACAGTTTAGCTTCACCGGGAAAAAATTTGAACTCACAAAGCGTGAGCAAGACTATCGAACGAGATCTAAAAAAATACCTGTTGCTTTAAACGATATTACTGAAAACACCATCATCACTGAAGCTCACTTAAATTATTTACGCATTGGAAAAACTCCTGAAGAGATTCTTGATGCAAGTGATATTGTTGGCAAGAAACTAAGAAAATCAATTGCAAAGAACGAGCCTTATTTACGTGGTGATCTTATATGAAGCTAGTTGCAACAATTGCTTGTCGTAATAATTCGAACCGTCTTTATGGCAAGCCTTTGCAAATTTTAAAAAAGAAAAATGTTCTGCACTATATTGTGGATGCTTTAAAGAAACGTCCTGAAATTTCAGACATTGTTATTGCGATTAGTGAGACTAGCGGTAACGAAATTTACAAAGATGAAGCTGAACGCTTAGGAGTCAAGTATGTCTTTGGAGACGATAAGGATGTACTTGGCAGACTAATTAAAGCATGTGAGCTTGCTGGTGGTGATACTGTTTTCAGAATTACTTCAGAGTCACCGTTCCCATATTTTGAGCGCCTTGAAGAAGCTGTTCAGTCCCATTTAGAGAATAAAGCGGATTATACCTCTCATAGTAAATTACCAGACGGTAGTATGTTTGAACTTGTGAATCTTTCAGCACTTAAAAAATCTCATGATGATGGGGAAGATCGTCACCGTAGCGAGCTTTGTACTCTCTATATGAATGAGAATAAAGACATTTTTAAGTTTAATATTTTAGATGTTCCTGAAAATCATCAGCGTCCAACTTATCGCTTAACAATCGACTTCCCAGAAGATCTGATTTTATGTCGCAAGATTATAAATCATTTTGGGGAAGATAATTATATTAAATACGATGGCCTACTTGAATATCTCGATAGTCGTCCTGATGAGCGAAAAATTGTCGAAGATATCATTGGTGAAGATTATATTAAGCCATACCATTAAGAGATAAATATGATTACGAATTTTACTGAATCAGATAAATATAGAAATGAGATACATGATCTTATTCCTGGTGGTGCTCATACCTATTCAAAAGGTGATGACCAATTTCCACAACTTTCTCCTGCAGCGATCGTCAAAGGTGAAGGCGTTTATGTTTGGGATCTTGATGGTAATAAATATCTTGATTGCTCAATGGGTCTCACATCCGTGAGTCTAGGTCATGCCTATAAGCCGGTGGTTGATGCTGTCAAAGCTGAGCTTGATAATGGAGTTAATTTTCAACGTCCTTCTCATCTTGAACGAGAAGTAGCAAAGGCTTTTCTCAGTGAAGTGAAATGTCATGATATGGTTAAGTTTTCCAAGAACGGATCAACTGTCACTACAGCGGCGGTTAAGCTTGCTAGAGCTAAGACTGGTCGTAAGTATGTTGCATTTCCATCTGATCATCCGTTTTATTCTTATGATGATTGGTTCATTGGCCGAACAAAATGTAGTAAAGGTGTACCCGAAGAGAATACAGTTCTGTCTCTGACATATTTACATAGCGACCTATCGACTTTAGAAAAACTTTTTGCAGATTATAAGGATCAAATAGCTTGTGTGATTACTGAACCTGTAAAGAATTATGATCCAGGTCCTGAGTATGCAAAAAATGTGATGAAGATTGCCCATGATAATGGGGCTTTATTTATTGCGGACGAAATGGTTTCTGGGTTTAAAGCAGGTTTTCCAGGTGCTATTACAGAGTTTGGTATTGAACCAGATATGGCCACATGGGGCAAGGGTATTGCCAACGGTTTTTCCTTTTGTGCTTTAACCGGTAAGAAAGATGTGATGTCTCTTGGAGGCATTAATAATGAAGGAGAGGAAAAAGTTTTCTTGATTTCAACGACTCATGGAGGAGAGACACATACCTTAGCAGCTGCTAAGCAGTGCTTAATTGAGTATCGAGAAAAAAATGTCATTGCTCATACGAAAGCCATTGGTCGTTATTTTTGTGAGAAAGTAAAAAACGTTCTTACCGAAACAAATATGCACGATTATGTTACCCTCACTGAATGTGAATGGTTTCCCATGCTGGTTTTTAAGAATCGTGAGAAAGAAGTGTGTATGAAGTTTCGTACACTTTTACTGCAGGAAATGATTAGAAGAGGAGTGCTTTTTCAAGGAGTGCTCAGTCCTTCTTTTAGCCATCAAGAGTCTGACATTGATTTTTTCGCTGAAGCGTTGACATCAAGTTTAAAAGTCTATGCCACTGCTCTTGAGGAAGGTGTTGAAAAATACTTGGTTGGTAAGGAAACAAAACCAGTCTTTAGGAAGTTTAACTAATGATGAAGTTTAATAAAGAAATCAAAATTGCAGATAAACTTGTTGGCGCTTATAATGAACCTTTCATTATTGCGGAAATGTCTGGTAATCATAATCAATCAATCGATCGTGCTCTGGAAATTATTGAAGCCGCCGCAGCTACTGGTGTTGATGCTATTAAGTTTCAAACCTACACAGCTGATACGATGACGATTAATGTTGATAAGGATGATTTTATCATTCGCGATGAGTTTGGCCTTTGGAGGGACAAGCCACTTTATCAACTCTACGAAGAAGCCCATACACCTTGGGATTGGCATCAAAAGATGTTTGATCGTTGCCGAGAACTTGGCATTATCGCCTTTAGTACTCCTTTTGATACGACGGCGGTTGATTTTTTAGAAAAATTAAACTGTCCTTTTTATAAAATCGCATCCTTTGAGAATATTGATATTCCTTTAATTGAAAAGGTTGCAAGTACCGGTAAGCCTCTAATTGTTTCAACTGGTATGGCCGATGTGAGCGATATTGCTGAGATTGTCGATGCATGTCGACGAATGAATAACCCAAACCTTATGCTATTGAAGTGCACAAGTGCTTATCCGGCAGAGCCAACAAACGCTAATGTGACGACGATTCCTCATTTAAGTGAGATGTTTGACGTGCAAGTTGGTCTTTCGGATCACACTTTAGGTGTTGGGGTCGCTGTGGCCAGTGTTGCATTGGGAGCGACTGTAGTTGAAAAGCATTTTACATTGTCTCGTGCCGATGGCGGTGTTGATGCAGTCTTCTCATTAGAGCCAGGCGAGATGAAACTTCTAAAAGAAGAAACCAAGAGAGCATGGCAGTCATTGGGGCATGTGCACTATGGTTGTACCACAAAAGAAAAAGAGTCTCGTAAATTTAGAAGATCATTATATTTCGTTGAGGATATAAAAGCTGGTGAAACATTAACTGAAAAAAATGTTCGCGCGATTCGACCGGGCTATGGTTTACCACCAAAACATATTAAAGAAGTACTTGGCAGAAAGGCTAATCAAGATATTGAGAGAGGCACACCTGTTAAGTTTGGATTGTTTTAATTATGCAAAATTTTGAAACTGAATTATCATTTGAAGAAGTCATTGGTTTTTTTGAAAGAAATTACCTGAAAAACCGTACAATTGTTTCTCGAGATGTGGAATCAATTTTAGATGATGTTGCAAAAACCACGAATCTTGAAATGACGAAGCATCGTTTTAAAACTGGTGAGGTTTTTTCCACTTGGGAAGTGCCACCATCATGGAATGTAAAACAAGCTTGGCTTAAAGATAAAAAAGGCAAACTTATTGGAAGCTATGAGATGCATCCATTATTTGTTTCACCTTTTTCCTGTGCTGTTGATCAAGAAATTACATTTAAAGAATTAGAAGGTCATATTTTTTCAGAGCCAAATCAGCCTGATGCATTTGCTTATAATTGGCGATATGCCATGGATTATAGGCTACGACTGAAAGAATGGGGCATTTCTTTACCACTTAATGTGGTGAATGAACTCCGTGAAAGAGGCGAAGACGAAGAATATGAAATCCTCATTGATATTGATGTGGAGGACGGAGAATTATTAATTGGTGATATCACCCTAAAAGGTGAAAGCGAAAAAACCATTTGTTTTCTCTCAGATCACTGTCATCCAGGCCAAGTTAATGACTCTTTTACAGGTATCGGCTTGTTTATGATGGTCATGGCGACTTTAGCAAAGATGCCAAACCGTAAATACACTTATAAATTTCTTATCATGCCAGAAACTGTTGGTTCGGCGATTTATATTACGAAGTTTTATGATGAACTAAAAAAGAATTTTATTGGTACGATGTTTTCCGAAATGGTTGGTTGGGGTGAAAACTGGTATATCAAAAAGACCAGAGAAGCTAATACATATATGGACGAGATCGCCGACGCACTAGCTAAAAAATGGGATGGTCTAAATCCCACGGAATTTTTTAGTGTGTATGGAAATGATGAATTGATGTTTAACAATGTCGGTACAAACATTCCATCTCTTTCATTACAAAAGCACCCGTTTATTGAATATCACACAAGCAATGACACTCCCGATAGAGTTCAAGAATCTGATATGCAAAGAGCCTTTGATATTACTATGGATATGGTTAATATTATTGAAAATGATGCCATTTATAAGTTCAATCAGCCAGTTCCTTTCTGGATGACAAGATTTGATTTGTTTGCAGATGATCAATGGCAAACGGAAGACTTCTTAAAGAATTTCGACATCGTCTATAAAAATCTTGATGGTGATAAATCTTTAGTGGAAGTGGCAAATAAATCGAATTGCAGCTTTGATTATATTTATCAATATGTTCAGAAGATGAAAGAGTACAACCTGATTACAAGGTTATCCTCTGTTCATGATTAGTCGTTAATTAAAGCAAACATTGCAAGAGAGAAGAGGTCTCCTCTTTCCTTTCCGTCTTTTTCAACTCCAGAAAGAAAATCTTTCACGAGTTCCTCAAAGTAGCTCACATTGAAATATTCAGAGCTAAGAAATTTCTTATAGTTTCCTGTTTTAAATTTTTCTTTGAAAATAGGAGTCAAGCTTGAACCATAGAGAAGTTCAGAAGAGTGACTAAAGGAGTGCTCAACATCATACAAATAAGAGTGTGGGCCGTCTTGTAACTCAAATGGGTAGTCTTTGATAATATTTTTAAGCGTCCACTTAATAGGATACTTTGTGTTATTTAAATCAAGGCCTCTACCAAACTCTTCAGGCATTTCACTAAGCCAGTCTTGTAATCTCGAATCCCAAAAAGGAATTTGGATTTCAAAACCATAGTGGTTTGCAGTTAAAGCAAGTGAGGCAACAGTTGATCCTTGCCAGTGGAATGAGTTGTAAAGATGTAGATACCCTGAGTAAAGGTTTTGGTTGTCGACACGACTTGCAACTTCTTTAGTATATGTTTGAAGTTCTTTATCATACAAGTTCTTGCCTTTGTCCGTAAGCATCGGTTCATTATCAAGAGAAAAACCTGGAAATCGAACAGATCTTAAGAAGAACCATTTAAGTAGATCTTCGGATAAATTATCTGCTGAAGCAGATATGTCCTCAAGTTTATAGCTTGTATAGTTTTGCTTTAAGAATTGATATACTTGGTCACGCTCCGTGTCTTTATTTTTCATAAGTTGATAAAACTTAGGACCAAATAAATAGCTATACATCTTATCTGCATACTCTCTAAACTCATACGTAGGGTGAAAAATTGAAGCAAATTGACAAAACCCAAGATTGTGACAAGCATCGCTTGTTTCCCCACAAAATACAGATTCGTTATTTTTCCTGATTTTACCAATATGTTTTGCTAGATTTGCCCAGTTAAAAGCAGTCATATTTGCAATACTATGTTCTTTAAACAATGGACAAAGCTCATCTACATATTGCTTAGCATGTTCGCTATAATTGAATTCGACCACTTCTAATTCAATTCCAAAATGTTCCGCAAATTTGTGAGCACGATCAAGCTCGAATTGGTTAATTACGGCACTTCTTTTTGAGTACTTCATTCGACCGATTACACCTTTTACTTTACTTGGTCCAAAAACGTGCACTAAGCCTGCAAGAATTGACGTTGAATCCCAACCTGATGAAAGATAAACAATATTTCCCGTTTCAGAGCCTCGAAGTCTTAAAGACTCAAGAAAGTATTCTCCGTAGCGATGTAAGTCGTCTTCAGTAAACTTTGCAATTCTTCGTGGTTCGAATTCACGTTTCTCTATATTAAATGAATCATTTTTAAAATGAATCGTTTCACCGACACCAAGTCGACTAATATTATTAAATAGAGTTTGCTTTTTTGCAGGTCGATTCCCGTAAATCATTAGTGAATGCGCAACTTGTGCTACATCAAAATTTTCGGTGGAAAAACTTGGTAAGTCTTTTTGCGTTGTTGATAGAATAGTGCCATTTCCCACTTTTTCGAAGTAAAGGTCAAATTTTGCAAATCGATCAAGTATAATTTCCATCTCGTTTGATGCAGAAGTCTTAATAGCTATAAAGCGCCCTTCGGCCAGTTGATTAATTTCATCAAAAGAGTAATTTTCAAATAATGTCGAAAGTCCATCAGTGGGAGTAATCTCTCCGTTTTTTTGCTTTATGCCTAAGACCTCTCCGTGCAAAAAATAAGTGTTACCTTGACCGTCTTTATGGCTTGGTAAAGAATAATTAGCTACTAAATGGATGTTTCCTGATTGTAGTATCGTGTCGTATTTTGAATCGGATTGTGCGTTGAGTAGTATCGAAATTTCATTCATAATATTTCCGAGTTTAAAAAGACTAAATTTACTATAAAATGCATTTAAAGGCGTGTCTATAAAACTGCTGAATAGGTGCTTAAATTGGGGACTTTTATGGTTTTTCGTAAAGTAAATAATGCTGATTGCAAGATATTGCTCGAACTGAGAAATGAACCCAGTGTGAGGGCACTTTCTTTGAATTGCGAAGAGATTAATATTGAGACGCACAGCAAATGGTTTGCATCTGCTCTTCAAAGTAATGATTATTACATTTATATTCTCGAGAATGAACAAAATGAAGTCGTGGGGTCTGGCAGAGCAAAATTAAAGAACTCGCAATACTACCTTTCATGGTCTGTTTTTTCTCGGTTTCGCGGCAAGGGATACGGAAAGCTTATTGTTGAGAATTTAGTCGCAAATCATCTTCCTTGTATTGCAGAAATAAAGGAAAAAAATATCCCATCTTTGAAAATAGTGGAGTCCTTAGGTTTTTCACAGGTAAATGAAGACAACGGTGTTAAGCTATTTCTTAAAGAATAATATCTAGTATTCTTTCAATACCTTTTCCATCAACGATAGAATTACAGTTTAATGACATTGTTTTGAGTTTTTCTTCATCAAGATTTTCGAGACATTCTTTCACTTTATTTATATTAACTTCACTATGGTGACCTAAGTAAATGCAGGTGTGTTTATCAGCTAAACCTTTTGTTGGCCCAATTTGGTTTTCTGCAATAGTAACTATGATCCCTGGGAGATGAACCGATGTTCTTTCAAGGGATGTATATCCTCCAGCGCCAAAGTATAAATCTGAACTCATCATAAGTTCATGCATATAATTAATTTGCTTATGAAAAGATAAGTGAGAATGATTTTTACAGGCTTTTTCGATTTCATTTGAACTTTTATTACTGTCTCCGACGACAATTTCCCAGTTATATTCTTTGAGATTAGTCATCATTGGAAGATACTTTTTAGTTTGATCTAAGTGATCACCTCCTCCAAAAAAGACAAGTATATTTCGAACTTCTTCTCTTATTCTTGATTTTGTATTTTGAAACTTATCAGAAAGAATGCAATATTTAGGGCCAAGCAAAAGTTTAGTATGAGGCTTTAGAAGAGATGAGTATCTTGTTTCGTATTTAGGATGCAAGTTTTGGTCTAATAAAAAATCACAATCATGTTTTCTGTTTGCTAGATCATCAATGACAAGAACTTTTCTTGCCAACTGCCGTAAGATTGATTCAGTCTTGCTATCTATCTGATAATGGTCAATGACGATAAAGCCCTTTTCGTTTTTTTTTAAATAATCGATGATATGTAGTTCGGAAGAAAAAAACCGATGCTCAATAGATTGTAATCGTATTGCACCTGGCTCTTCAATTGATAAAAATATGACTTGATTTCCTCGATCTTGGATTTTTTCTGCTAAAACTTTAGTCCGAGAAAGGTGGCCAAACCCGATATCTGACGAGCTATCAACTCGGAAGTAAAATTTATTAGACTCTTGCATAATTGTCCGTTAATACGACATGATACTCTTGCTTTTATAATACAGATCGAGGTTACTATGTCTAACCAAAAGACTTTGTTTTCGTGCGGCGCTTCTCGTGGCGGAACAACATTCATAACTAGAGTGTTAAGCATTAATGAAGATTTATCAGTTGCGAGTGATCCATTCCTTCCAATTTTTAAACTATTCAGAGCGAAGGTTGCTGAAGTTAAAAAATATGACGCTTTTAATGTTTCTGCCCCAATGCATGACTACTTTATTGACCCGGAAAAAAGAAGATTTCTAGATGAATTGATGAATGTAGATCTAGGGTTAGATACAAAGTCTGTAAATATTGATGAACTGAAGAATGTACTCATTCAAAGAATGGATCTTGCAGCAAAAGAATTAATACCTCATGTTAACTTTTTAACGGGAAGTACTTTCACTGAAATATTTCAAAGTGCTTTTGAGATCCTTGAAAAAGCTTATGGGCTTAGTGTTGGGCAATCCTGTGGCTTTAATGATAATTGGGTAAGTGAGTTTATGTTTCCTTTTGCTAACTCATTTGAGGAGATGAAGTTTCTTGCAATTTATCGTGATCCGAGGGCTTCATTTGCATCAATTTCAAAGCTTCGAGAGAAAAGCCCAGAACTTTGTCCTTATATACTTTCATATTTAAGATCGTGGAGAAAGCATATTGCAATGATGGTGAAAACATCACATGTGAATAATATTTCAAGTCGAATTTATAGACTTTGTTACGAGGACTTTGTGAAGTCTCCCATAGATCAGACTAAAGACCTCTGTCAGTTTCTTGAGATTAAGTTTGATGAAAAAATGTTGGATACTGAAAACTTTCGCCCTATTTCAGGTAAAGAATGGAAAACTTACAGTCATCACAAAAACGTCCCTCAGTCCGGGATTTATACCGACTCAATTGATAAGTGGAAGACAATTCTTAGCGAAGATATCATTAAGCTTATTGAATTTGTTTGTTATCCTGAACTTATTTATTTAGGCTATGAAGTTTCACAACCTCCTGTACTGACAGACTCAATTATCACTGCCTGTTATAAAGAAAGTGAAATCGCTAAAGGCTGGCGATTTGATCATGGCTCTGCAAGTTCTGAATTAGAGAAGGAAAACAAAAGAAATAAAATGTTTCTTGAAGGCGAAAGTCTTAATGCTCAGGATTATTTTATTTTTGAAGATGTATTTCAAGATTATCTTAAGTCTTTGACTTAAGATCACTTTCAATTAGATTAAAAAACTTTTCTGCAAAAGTTTTTGGACTTACGCTTAGATCTCCGGAGTTCAAGTTGAGATCATAGTTATTTGGTACTTCAAATGGACTATTGTCGTTAAAACCGATCATCTCTTTAATTACTCCATCTTTAGCTTTTTGGTAAAGACCTTTCACATCTCTCTCAACGACAGTTTCTAAATTAGCTGAAAAATAAATAAGGCGAAAGTTTTCCTCGCCAATAAGTCTTTTGGCATCGTCACGAGATTGATTAAATGGAGATATAATAGGTGCTAGGATAATATCGTTGTCATTTTGGTGCTCAACACACATTTGCGAAATGAGGCGATTATTTTCTAAAATGTCTGATTTACTAAAATCAAGTTGCTTGTGATGCTTTTCGCGAACGATATCTCCATCAAAAACTTTAAACCGTATGTTATTTTCATTTAGTAATTTTATGAGTTCATCAGTAACTGTCGTTTTGCCTGAACCAGAAAGACCACAATACCAGTAAACAATAGCCTTACTCATTGTAAAAAAGTCCTTCTGTCTTAGCAATCTCTTTTAGCCTATCCTGAACAACTTCTCTAATGAAATATGGCTCAATGTCTTTGCCTTCAGATAATAATTCGCGAACCTGAGTTCCACTTATGCTTTTAAGCTCCTTGCTTTCTCCTCCATCAAATTCTTGGAAATCATCTATCCCTGCATTATAGCGATACTCTTTTAAGAAAACTGGTTGAATGCCAATATCACCAATCTTTGTAAACAAATCAATGTTAGCACTGATCGGATAGAATGAACCAACACCAGTGTGATCACGACCGATAACAAAATGACTACATCCCATATTCTTTCGACAAAGAGCTGTGAATACTGCTTCTCTTGGACCTGCATAACGTGAGTAAGTCGCAAAAACAGATAGAAGAACAGAGTCAGAAGGGTAGTAACCAAAGTCGATTAAGCTTTGATAAGCACTGATAATAGGAGTTGAAAGAAAGTCTCCTTTCTTTTTAGGACCTACAACAGGATTTATTAGAAGCCCATCAGCACCAGACTCTTTAAAAACCTTTTTTTGAATAAACTCATGTGCCCTATGTGGAACATTTCTGGTGTGAAATCCAACTACTTTTCGCCACCCCTTTTGATTGAAAATGTATCTTAAGTCTTGAGGGCGGTATTGATATTCAGAGTGTTGATTGAAAAGCTTATTTACAAGGAAAACTTTTCCAGCAATACAAAAATCACCGCCTTCAATAAACTTTCTCACCCCTGGGTGAGAAATATTTGAAGTGGTAAACCATTTTTCTGCGAGTTCATTTTTGTTTAATAATTCATAAATATCGTCGACCTCAATAACTGAATGGTCGTTGTCATTATATGTACACTTGATTTGTTTTGCTTGCTTCAGACTATCTGCTTGTTCACGAGAGATCTGAAGCAAAATAGGCAATGTCCAAGCAGTACCTTCATAACTGTAATTATCAAGTACATCGTTTAACTGATCTTGATTCATAAAACCTGTAATTGGAGAATAAACTCCATATGCAATTTGCTCGACATCTAAAAGAGTGTTCAGATCAATCTCTAGAGTGGCATCAATATTAAAACTTGAAAGCTCCATGTTTGATTGGTCAATAAGCTTCCCACCATGTGGTTTCGGTAAAAATGAAAGAGAAGGAGCAAAACATTTATCAAGGTCAAATTTAGTTTCTTTGGTTTGAAACTCATGAATGAGCTTAGAAACCATTTCGACAGCTCGTACAGGAAATTTTCCAATTGCAGTTTCTGCGGCCAAGACCAGTCCGTCTGCTCCATCGGCTAATGTATTATAAATATCATTTACTTCTGCCCTTGTCGGCGTTGGAGACAGAATCATTGATTCAAGAAGATTTGTAGCCACATACACACTACAGTCTTTTTGCTGCTTAGCCTTTTTTATAATTTCTTTTTGTACAAATGGGATTTTCTCGATCGGTACTTCTCTGGATAAATCACCACGGTCAATAAGTATTCCATCAGAAGCATTGGCGATACCATCTAAATTGTTCACACCTGATCGACATTCAATTTTGGATATAATACTTACCTCAGACTTAAACAAGGCTCTCATGTCTTCTACATCTTTCGCTTTGTGAGCGAAAGATAACGCAAAATTTTTAATGCCCATTTCTTCACCAATCTTAAAAGCCTGAAGGTCTTTCTCTGTAAATGGAGCCATTTGGATGAAGCGATTAACAGTAACTGCTTTATTTTGTCCTACAACTCCACCATTTAGAACTCTCATTGTGACTCGATCGAGGGATACCTGTGTCACTCGAGTTAATACTGAGTTGAAATCAATGGAAATAAAATCTCCAACTTGCAGGTCATCAATTATATTTTTGGGTGTAAAATTAATATAAAGCTTGTTGCCGGGTACTCTTTTTTTTAAAACAAATATTTCTTCATTTTCGAAAGCTTCAAATGAGCCTTTCTGTAGCTCTCCGGTTCTAATTTGTGCCCCTTCAGAGTCAAGGCAGATAGGAGTATTTGTATAAGATTGAATTTTTTTTATGATACCGGGAAGATCAGAAATCTTTGTATGTGATAAGTTTATTCTGAATAAAGTAGTACCGAGCTCTTCCATTGCCTCTATAGAGTTTCGATTAAGTGACGATGGACCAAGAGTGCATAGGATTTGCTTATTCATATTTCTATTTGCCTCTTTAAAGGTTTCTTACACGTTTTAGTTGAGGTATATCTATACAAAAAATGTATGAAAAATACCATTTGGAAGCCTGTTTATGCCTGCTGATTCTAGTGTTGCGTTGTTTTATAACGTAATGCCCGAAAATCACGACTTTATTGAAAATCACCTTGCTCAAGGGAATAAGCTAATAATTCTCGATCTTAATCATACCCTTAAGAAAAACCAGTACGTAAGAGGTTTGATTGATGCAGGGCGAGCTGAATGGGTTATTTGTCAGTTTCGTGAAGAAGCAGAGGGGCGTGCAATTGACTTTGTAGATGCTTACTTAGAGGATTTTAAGTTTTTGGCTCCTTTTATAGACGCCCTGGAAAGCTTGATTGGAAAAGTAGCTGCAAAAGATGTTTTTCGAAAAATTATATGCCCCCAAGTTGCGCATTGCTTTGTAATTGATGATGTTATTAGTTCTGCGGTCAAAGAAGGATATCGAAATGCAATCGTCTATAATGGTGGTACTCTTTCGGAGACTTTAGAAGTGATTAAAACCGTCGATGGAGGTTTAAAGTATTTTACAATAGTAGAGCATACTAGGAGTATATCCCAGACCTTTAAGGCTTGGCTCTTAAACTTTGCTTTTTTCATTGGTCTAGTTTCAAAAATTTTTCTCATTTTGCTTTTCCGTTTCGTCCCTAAATCTAGAAAGCCGTTTCAGGCAAATCATATCTTTTATATCAATCAGCCGGGACTGCTTGATTATAAAGGGTATCGTGGCTTTGATTTTATGCTTGATGAGCAGCAGTTTTCAAATGAGAATTCTCTTTTCATAACGCCCTTTTCGATTAAGCCGTCGCCAGAGACGGAGAGGAAGGGGGCACGGTTTATTCAATTGGTTAGCTTTTTTAATTTTCATTTAATTTTAAACTCTAGAATTTACTCTAAACAAATCTCTCAGTTTTCAAAATTTATTTTCAAGTCTGCTCGTCTTTTGTTTGGAAATAATGCATTTATGAGGTGTTTGCTTTCTTCTGCGAATTCCTGGCTTGACTGGCACCTTATCACTTGCAGAAGCAGTTTTAAGAACTTTATTTATTCTAATAGTGATGGCTATCAGCAGAATGTTATCAACCAGGTGCTTCGACAAAACGGTATAAAAAGTTGGCATTATGCACTTTTTCTAGGTGGTCGTTACATGTATGCCACTTCAGAGAAAGAGCTTTCTCGAAATCGAAATTATATTTGGGCGTTTCAAAATATGGACTATTATGTCGGTGTTAATGAAACTGTTGGTGCTGCTTATAAACTACACAAGCAAAGAGATGTGAAGTATTTAGCGATAGGGAATATCTACAGCGACTTGGTGAGATTGGCTGCTGCTGAAACGAATCGATCTGATTTCTTTCGGTCATTTTTTCATAAAACATTTAATGAATCATATAAAATAATATGTGTGTTTGATGTTGCATGTATTGATGATGAAACAATACCTGTGACTTTTGATGATGCTTTAATGTTTTATCAAGATATTTTACAATTAGTTAAAGAGATTGAAAATTATTTCATTATTTTTAAGCCGCAAAAAAATGATGCTTTTTATATTGATCCTGATTGTGAATGGTCTTCATTAAAAAAGGGGTCTGAGGTTTTGGCTGCAAGAAATAAACTTAGCGAGCATGAAAGAGTACATAATGTTGGGCTCGAGGCAGATACTTGCCAGCTGATGGGCGTTTCAGATCTAGTAATAACTCAATGTGCATCATCTCCAAATGTTGAAGCACTTGGTGCAGGCAAAAGGTCCTTTTGGTATGAGTCAAGACCACGAAGACAAGGTTTTCTTTTTGACCAAATTCCTAAATTGCGAATTGATGGGTACGAAAACCTAAAGTATAGATCAAATGAACTGCTATCTTATAGTAATCAAGAGTTGGATGATTACATAAGAAGCGTGAAGCCTCTGCTCTTGTCTGATACAGATGGTAAAGCTTTAGAGAGATTTAAAAAACTAATAAGAGCAGAAAATGCAGCAAATAATACTATCTAATTCTGAAATAACACGTGTATTTTTCACAATACTATTGTTACTTACATTTTCCCAAGTTTTTGGGTACATCTTTTGGCGTTTTTCAATGCCTAAAGTAATTGGTGAAATTTTTGGAGGTTTTTTGCTTGGACCTAGCTGTCTTGGCCATATCTCACCTGAGCTATTTAAATGGCTGTTTAATTCTTTTCCAGGACAAGGAAAAATTTTATCAATGATTTATTGGTTTGGCTTAGTGTTTCTAATGTTTATATCTGGATTTGAAGTTAAGGGGTCCATTTTTAAAGGTAACTTTAAATTTATTATAGCCTTAATCATAGGTGCAACTGTGCTACCTCTTATTGCAGGTTGGGGAGCACCTTATTTGTATGATTTCGCTCCCTTTATAGGAACTAAAGAAAACATCTTGTCTCTAAAAATAATTATCGCTATATCCGTCGCAGTTACATCAATACCAGTTATTTCAAAGATTTTTATAGACCTAAATATAATTAATACTCGTTTTTCTAAAATAGTTATTTCCGCAGCTACGCTTCAGGATATTCTACTTTGGATAGCTCTTTCTATTGCAACTGGCTTAGTTGAACAAAAGGTTATGAATGGGTTCTTTATTTTTTCTAAGATTTTGATCACAATTCTTTTTTTCTTCTTTGCTGTGGTTGTTTCACCATATCTTTATCGATTTCTAAATAGTTTTAGGTTTAATTTGTTAAAAAAGTCCTCGAATATGTCGTACATTCTTGTGATTTGTTTTTTGTTTGCTGCAGTTGCCTCGGTATTGGAAGTTAATGTAGTTTTCGGAGCTTTCCTTGCAGGGATTCTTGTTAGTTTAAATGATGAACAGGAGTTTGAGAAAGCTAAAGACCATGTAAAGCAATTGGGAGTATCGTTTTTAGTACCTATGTACTTTGCTATCGTTGGACTTAAACTTAATATTCTTAAAAGTTTTAATTTTGAGTTTTTTGTCTTTTTTCTTTTTTTCTCAACTTTCTTCGAGCTGGTTGGGGTCATGACCTTCTTAACTCTTATCAAAACGAAACTACGAACTTCTTTTAATTTTGCGATGGCAATGAATACTAGAGGTGGTCCCGGAATAGTTCTCGCTACCATTGCATTTGATCTGGGAATTATTAACGAAGTCTTTTTTGTGACGCTTGTCTTGACTGCGATTGTTACATCATTGGCTTCTGGTTGGTGGTTTCGCTTTTTACAAAATAAAAAGATACCTTTGATGGAATAATTTAGATGAGAATTGAAAAGAATATTTCCTATTTGCTGTCAACATCCTTTATGCAATTTGTGCCGTTTGTTTTCCTTCTGTTTGTGATACGAATTTTAAACAAGGATACTTATGGCAGTTATGTTTTGGCATTATCTTTTGCTGCAATTATTAGTTCTTTCTTTAGCCTTAGCGTTCAACTAGTTTTTGAAAAAGAATTTTTTGCAATAGAGGAAAAGACAAAAGAATTCCCACTTCTTATAAGCTTTTCTCTTATTTTTATAATTTCAAATATTCTTGGTGTTTTCTTCACTGGTTCATTGTCAGATAAAGTTTATCAAATGATTTTTAATGAGTCGTTACCTGAAAATATTATATTATTGGCATACTTAACAACAGTCATTGCGAATCTTAAAGCATTGATATTTCTTTATATAAGAAATATTCAAAAACACGAAAGTTATCTTTTTTTCACTATTACTGATGTGTTAGTTTGCTATGTCTCAATGAGTGTCAGCGTATTCTTTTATCGAAATATAGAAAGCCTTATGATCTCTCAAGTTATAGCAAATCTTTTAATTTTATTGTGTTTTTTGCTTAAGTATCGTTTGCCAATAAAAACATTGGAGCTTGGGTTGCGAATGAGGCAAGTTTTGAGATCGCTGCCTTTACTACCTCGAAATATCGTAAGTGTTTTGCAAGGACGACTTGATTCTATTTTGATAGGTCGTTATGTGGGAGTGGCCGATACAGCTGTTTTTGCGGTTGGGAATAAACTTGGAGGTACATGCTTTAATTATATGAATTCACTTGAAAATGCTTATGTTCCACAAGTCCTTGAGCTTATGAATAAAGGACCTGAAGAAAGCTCTAGAGTAAGGGATATTTTCAATCCATATCTTTTTTTAAGTTTGTTTCTTTGTATGTTGTTAGGTGTTTTTGCAAACGAAGCGATAAGAACTTTTTTTACCAATGATTATTATCAGGCTATTCACTTGGTAAAGGTTATATCATTTTATTATGCATTGCTTTTTTGGGGCAAGACTCGACAGTTACTTTTTTCAGGAAAGTATTCAACGATCTCTCTTATAACTTCGATTAGGGCCATACTCGGCGTCGTGATTTCTTTGTATGCCATTAAGTTTTATGGATTTTGGGGGGCAGTATGGGGAATGATTATTGCACAGTTTCTCGTGCAACCATTTTTCATCTATTATTCCCAAAAACAATATTTTATTCCTTGGCAATGGTTGAGAATTATTTATCTTTATCTTTTATTGTTAACGGGATTGATAGGGGCTTATATTCTTGAAGAGAGTGGTATGAATTTATTTTTTGCCTTACCTTTGAAGCTTATGATTTGTTTTATTTATCTCTTAGCTGGTAAGCAGATCGGCTTTATCAAAACTTTAAACCTAAAAAAACTTTCAAGTAACTTTTGACCTGTCTGTAATTTTTAGAGCTAGCTTCAATACTAGCAATTCGTCCTGTCTTTAATTTTACGTGCAGGGACTCCTACGGAAACTGAAAATGAAGGAATATCTTTTGTAATGACACTTCCAGCGCCAATGACCGATCCAGTTCCGATTGTTACGTTGGGTAATATAATTACACCAGAGCCAATCCAAACGTCATCTTCAATGGTGATGTAGCCACAAACATGACCTTGTGTAGAAATAGGTGCATCGATACTTGAGTAGACATGATTCGCAGCTCTCATAGTAACATTCGGTCCAATAAGTACATTGTTTCCAATTTTAATATTGCCACCTAAATCAGCATTAATTGTAACGCCGTTATTTGTGGCAAAATTGCTGCCTATAGTTATAGAGCTTCCTTTTTCAGGATCCTGGCAGAAGATGTGGTTATAGTCTCCGAATACACAGTTTTCTCCCATCGATATATTTTTAATATTAGGAATAATAGAATTGTATCCAGGATAGGCGTTAAACTTCACATAGAATCGCAGTAAAGCGATTTTTTGATACATACTCTCACGTAACATAATGATGACAAATTTGAATGACCTAGTCATTTTTAATAATAGCATAGATCCATATCCCTTCATGGTCATTGTGGTGAAGTTTATAGCGACTACGATTTAACAAGACTCTTGGAAAATGGAAGTTAATATTTGAAGCAATTTTTGATTTAATACGATCTATAATAGATGGAGTTAAAATACTTTTTTTTGAACCAAAGCTATTGCATTTAATGGCTTTAAAGCCACTGTGGGCTATGGTCTTGCGTAGCGTGTCCAAAGTGAAGAAGGTGCAATGTGGAAAAACATCATCTTTGAATTGATCATCAGCATTTGGAGTTTCAATGTAGATATGTCCATCTTTTTTTAGAACTGATTTTATTTGCTGTAAAAATGCTACTGGATTGGCAACGTGTTCGAGAACATGACTTATATAAATAAAGTCAAATTTAACTTTTGCTTGATCCACACTCTCGAGGCGGAAGGTTTTCTTTTCTTTTGAGATACTTGCCGCAAGGTTATCGTCTGGCTCTATGAAAAAATAATTAAAGTTACATATTGTCCTTGAAAGAACCTTGCGCTGCATTCCGAGCCCAGCTCCAATATCGAGAATATTTAAATCCCTTTTCTCTGTTAGAAAGGGGAGGGTTTTCTCGACTCGCTCAAATGATTGGTAGTAATGATAGTTAGAAAGATTCTTGCTGGAATTTGTCCAATACATGCAGCCTGAATAATAATTATCAAGCTGTGATTGTGAGTATTGCGGAATTGCAAAACAGATATCGCACACATTACATTCTGCTATCTGTGTGAATTTTAGTATTGGGTTAGAGTTTGATTGAGGATAGTTCCTTAGGGAGAATTCCTTTTCATTAGAGCATATAAAACATTTCATAATTGGTTGTTGTTCATGCATTTGGGGATATGTCCTTCTTTTTGATCTTAATGATACTTCTTGTTGAAACGACTGTAAAAGGGGAGGGTTGTATATTACAATCTCGATATAGTCATGAAGCATGAGTACCCCTTTGAAGCAGTGTTTCATCTCTTTTTTGACTAGTGGCTACCGCTTCTTATTAATAGTTGGTTCTCGGTAAGAGATTTGTTTTTAGTTGGGCTAATCTTTAAAGTTACAAGTAGAGGGAAATCACACACCTTATCTCTGGGTCTTGTAAGATATTGAATAAGAGGAGTAACTTACCAGCTTAGCATTTAATTATTTAAAAATACCATTAACTTTTCACGAAATAGTGTGCAAAAGCTCAAACTTTGATGGCGCATAAACACTTTTAGCAAATTCAACCTGCTTTTCCACAGTTTCAAAATAATCAGATTTACTAAAGCTACATATTTGGGAAAGTGTACTTTTTAGTTCGTATCCATTATTACATTGGAAAATACTCTCACAATTACCACGCTTATCTATGGAACTAAGTCTAAATATATGACCGAGTTCGGCATAGATGCCAATTTTACCAGCTAAAATAGCCTCGTACCCAGCTGATGTTGAACTAAATAGAGCAATATCACATTGCGATATTTGTTCAATTAAACTTAAGTCATTCTCAATTACTTCAAGATGATGTTTTCTAATTTTTTCAATATATCGGTTTTGTTCTTGAATATCCCCGAAAGGATATTTACGAATTGTAAGCTTAATTTTTTTGAAAATATTTGGGTCACTTTCGACCCAATGGGAAAGCCTCTGCAGTTCATGTGTTAGACCGACAAGAAATAAAACATTTACAGTTTCCAATGGAAACTCTTTATTTGTATTTGGTAAAATTTCAAAGCGTTTAGTTCCAAGGTCTATTAGCTTTTCAAGAGGTTGGTTTGCGACTTTATTTTGCCAGATAACTGCGCCGGGTCCAGTACATGCCAGCAAGTTAGGTCTAGGTGAGTATGCTTTTTTATTTGTTCTTTTTTTAAAGTAAAGATGTCCTTCGTTTGCGACTGCATGTGCATAGCCAATAGAAAAAATATTACAATCTACGCATGAGTCAAGTATTGCGCGTTCTAGGCCTTTATCCTCGAATGGATATAGAACTTTATTAAGAGATACACTTTTGAAAATATTATTAGTTGAAACGAGTGTTTCAATTTCAATCAAGGCAGAATAATTAGCAATCAAATTATTAAAAAATGAAGACGCGAAGTGTTTTGATTTAAATTGAGAAATGTTTAGTACTGGAACATTGTTTTTAATCTGACTAAGCTGTTTTTTTATTTTTAAATTTATTTTCAAGATTTTTATTAGGTCAATGAAAGATAATGTTTCTTGAAGTATAAGGTGCTTTCTTTTCTTGCTATTAAAATATTTCTTAATGAGTTTGTTTTGTTTTTCTCGAAAATGACTGTGTATTAGCCATAAAGTTGAGTCGAGTGAGTCTAGCTTGTTGCCAAAGAAATGATCGTCGCTAGAATAAAGAGTGTTGAGACTTGTTATTTGAGTGTAGATCCCAATTTTGTAAGATTGCTCTAGTGGTATATTTGTTCTGAAATAATTTAATATGATTTGGAGAATAAGCTTAATAATTTTTTTAAAATCAACGAGTTTCGATTGCTTGATATAGAGTTGTTTATGATTGCTAATGTCAAATTCAATGACGATACTAGGGGCAAGCTCAGAAATGTATTCAATAACTTCTAGAGGGGCATTTGAGATATATAATACATTACTATTTGTATTTTCGATTTCGATCAATAAAGATAAAGCAAATATAAGCGGTTGCGAATAAGGTGGAGTCCAGCTTATGAGGCGGGTTCCAGGTAAAATCCACCAGTTTCCCACTGCCTTGCTACCAAGTTCACACAAATCAGCGTGCCATTTGTCTATCTCGTCAGTCCAGAGTTTAATATTGGCACTTATATTAATCTCTAGATCAATATAAGTTGCATTTTTTAATTTGTTGTTAAAATAGTAATCGGAATATTGTATGCCGAGCTCGTTAGGTATATTTTCTGTGAAAATGATCCTTTTGGTCATTAAATACTATTCCTTAGAAAATGTTCAGTATTGATAATCTTCCACTGAAGCTCTCTACTCATTTTACCTTTTAACTTGTTTTTTGATATTCCAAGGAAGTCTACGGATAAGAAATCATCAAAACTACCAAGCATCACTGCTGATTCATTTGGAAAGCCTGAGAACCCTTGCTTGTTAAGGATTAGGTCAGTGCCAAGATATTTTTCAAACACCTTTTTAAGTAGATATTTAGTTCTCATCAATGGATTTGGATGAGCCGAGTTTAGTTTGTACTTAACAGGTAGATTTAAAGCAAATTCCACTATAGGTTTGCGAACAAAAATGCTTCGTGTCTCGATACTCCATTGCATAGAGGTCACATCGGCACCTCTCATCGCGACATTTGCTACTTGGGTATTAAAATCACATAGCATCTGCGCTTGTTGCACTCGCTCACTAAGATCGTTGATGAAGTTATAAGTTTGAAGTGCTTGAACCCAGCATTCATGTAGTTCAGATCTAAGTTGATCGGCATTATATTGAAAAAAATCATTTTCTTGTTCAAAAAAACCAGAATAAAAAGATGGTGAAGTATGAGTATTGAGCGCTGGAGATAGATAGCATTCATACCCTCCAAATAGTTCATCAGCTCCTTCTCCACCAAAAAGTGCTTTGCATCCTTCATTCATAACGTGCCTAGACTGTATACTTTGGCCAACAAAGGAATGACTTAGAAGAGGACTTCCTAGGGACAATATACACTTATTAATCTCAGAAAAATAAAGTGAAGGAGTAACGTTCAATAGCGAAATCTTTTGATTAATTTTATTTTCGAACTTTGTTAAATCATTACTAATATGCTCTTTGCCGATATGATTGATAGCCACTAGTACATCTGGCCTTCTATACTTAATTGAAATCGCTGAAAGAAGTGACGAGTCAATTCCCCCGCTTAATACAGAAGCAAATTTACGGTCAGTGGGAACCATTTGGCGAACACATTGAGACAGTAGATCATCGAGCATTTCAACTAGGTCACTTTCACGAAGTTTGTTGAGTTGATTCATTTTAGTTTCGGTGACTAGATCATGAACTTTTTCTTGATGAATTATTTTATAACTCATCGTACTCAAGTCTAGGCATCCGGTTGAGCCAATTTTCAATTGTTTTACTTTCTGATAAGCGGTGCGATTGATTTGAAGAAAATGTCTTGTGTGAAAATAATCTTTTAAGGCATCGCTGTTTATTTTAAGATTAGGTATAAACTCTTTAATAGCATCAATTTGAGAGCTTGCGATAAAGAAATCGTCGTCCTCGTAAAGGTAGAGAGTTTTCTCTCCTTGCATGTCGCGAGTAAAGTATATACGTTTTGAGCTTTGATCATATATCGAATAAACGTACATACCATCTAGTTTTGATGGAATTTGAATTAAATCAAGTTCGTCATGAAGTTTTGCCAAAACTTCAGTATCTGTTGTTTTACTTTCAATATTTAGTTTGTTTTTAAGATATTGATTTGCAAGATCTTGGTAGTTGTATATTTCGCCATTGAAATTAGTATAAAATCGCTTAGAGTCAGACCACAAAAAAGAACCTTGCCTTTCACTTTGAATATTCCCAACTAGTGATAAAACGGTCTGGCCTAAGAATATGTATTTTTCAGGTTGGTAAACTGCTTTTAAGTCAGGACCTCTCCAATATAATTTTGAAAGTGCACGATTCGCACGGCTAATATTTATGGGTTCTTTTTTTTTGTTTATTATATTAAGTATGCCGCACATGGTTGTTACTTATAGCTAATGAGCTTAGTTAAGCCAGATCGAAGATTGTATGTAGGATTAAAATTTAAGATTGTTTCCATTTTTTTTGTACATGCATAATTATAAAATGTATCTCCGATAGTTCCCTGTTCTTCAATAATTTTGATATCTTCAAAGTTTATACCCAGTACTTTACACAGTTCTATAATGATATTTTTAATTGTCGTTGGTTCTGGATGAGAGATGTTTATGATCTGTCCCCTAGCACTTTCGAGTTCAAGTGTTCGTAATATCGCGCTAGCTGCGTCATCGACATATAACATGCCTCTTACCCGTAGAGGAGAACCTTTGATTATGACATTATTTCCCTCGATAAGCTGAGTTTTCATGATGTTAACAATTCCTTGAAATTTATTAGGCTTATGTCCAGCTCCATAAGTCGCAAAAAGTCTAAGAACTGTGTACTTAAGACCATGAGCTTCGTTTAAAGTTTTTAGAAAGCGTTCACAAGCAACCTTGCAGATGGCGTAGATGGTTCCTGGGTCTGTTGGGCCATCTTCTTTGGTTGGGGCGTCAGGATGATCACCATATACTGCGGATGAACTTAAGTAGATAACTTCTTTATTGTTTAGCGCAGCCCAATTGAAAAGTTTAATTGAGGCAAGTGCATTGATCTCTACGTCAAGTTCTGGTTCTTGTAGCGATTTTCCACCAGGATGGGCTGCACAGTGAACAATGCTAGTTATGTTAAACTCTTCAAGATCGGAAGGGTCAAAGTCTGATAGGTTTATCTTTAAAAATGGAATATTTAGTGTAGCGTCAATATCGTTAAAGTCTAAGCCGATTACGTTATAGTTGTTTTGAATGAGTAGTTTTAAAGTGGCGTTACCTATTAACCCAGCCGCCCCAGTAACTAGAACGTTTTTTAATGCCATAAAAACTCCTATGGCCAAAACATATCGTATTTGCCCATTGCCGTCATCTCGTACTTAACTTACTGCCAGCTTACATGATATAAATTCACATGAAAAAAATCTGCATTATACCAGCTAGACTTGCTGCGTCAAGATTCCCCAATAAGCCCTTAGCTCTTATCTCGGGCCTGTCCATGATAGGGCATATCTGCAAAAGAGTAGCATTGTCTAAAGATCTTGATGAGGTCATCGTCGCCACTTGTGATCAAGAAATTGTCGAGCATGTTGAATCTTTAGGTTTTAAAGCTGTTATGACATCTAATAAGCACGAGAGATGTACAGATCGCATTGAGGAAGCGGTTGCCAATCTTGAAGAAAAACTAAGCGACGATGATGTTGTAATTATGGTTCAAGGGGATGAGGTTTTAGTACGTCCGGAAATGATTGATGAAATGATCAATTCAATCGCTGTTGAGAAATATCCTATTGTAAATTTGGTGTGCAAAATCACGGATGTTAAATATTTTAAAGATCCGAATGCGATTAAGATTGTTTCTAATCGAAAAAAAGAAGCTCTTTATCTATCAAGGTCCGCCATTCCTTCTGATGCAAAGACTTTGTCAGATAATTTGTGGCAACAAACCGGAATTATAGGATTTCAGAAGTCTTTCTTAGAAAAATTTGGCAAACTTGAGCCAACTCCTTTAGAAAAAATTGAATCAATAGATATGCTTAGAGTTTTGGAGCATGGATATTCACTTGCCTTGGTTGAAACTATGTTTCAGCTGATCGGTGTCGATAACCAAAGCGATTTAAAAGATGTTGAAGAGATTTTAAAAACTGATCCACTAGTAAAAGAGTATATGTAATGTATAAGCCTATTGAATTAAATCATCGCTCTCTCGGAACATGGATTAGTACTGGTAATTTGTTGGTGCTAGAAGCTATTTTAGAAATGAATGTTTACGATTGGATTGCCGTCGATCTTGAGCATTCTGCTTTTACCGAGCCTGAAATATTAAATATTTTCGCGACTTGCCAAAGATTTGGTATTCATGCTTTTGCAAGACTACATGGTCATGATCCTCTTCAGGGCAGAAAGATGTTAGACATTGGTGCTACTGGATTAATTATTCCTGTAGTTAACTCTGGATTGGAATTAGATGAATTGTGCAAACATTTCTTTTATCCGCCAAAAGGTAAGAGAGGAGTTTGTCTTTCAAGAATTAACAAGTTTGGTGATTCATTTGATGAATATTTTCAAACTTTTCAACCGATTATCGTTCCTCAAATTGAGAGCGCAAAAGCAGTGAACAACATTTCAGAAATTTGTAAGCGTGAATATGTTAAAGCTGTTTTTCTTGGTCCATATGATTTAAGTGCAGACCTTGGGACACCGGGGAAATTTGATTCATCTGCAGTCGTTGATGCACTTACTAAGGTCAAGAATGAAGTTCTTAAGACCAGAGTGAAGCTAGGTATGCATGTTGTTCAACCGGATGCAGAAGTTTTAAAGAAAAAATTTGAAGAAGGATACTCTTTCGTAGCTTATGGAACTGATATCATCTTATTAAAGTCTGCATTAACATCAGCCAAATCATTAAAGGGAAGTTTAAAGTAGCTTTGCTATTATTGTTACTTGTGTTCCATCAGCATTCTTTACTTGAAGAGGACTGACAATAACTTCAGCTGGAGCATCCACTAGCTGAGATAGTTTCATATCTTCAATGATTCGAATCGGCTTCATATCCATATAAGGTGATAAAAAGGCTCTATGGGCCACACGACCCTCTTCGCGATGCTGAAATGCTGTTAGTGAAATGAAATCGAAGCCGATAGCTTTTATATTAGGATAATTGCTACGAAGATGAAAGCCAACCTCAGAGCTAATGCCAGGATTATTATTCCAGTATTCCTTAGAGTCTCTCTTTGATTCAAAACTTGTTTTCAATATCAATAGATCACAATCTGTACTTAGATGATTAGCTATGTCAGAGACTTTGATTAAGTAATCGTTAGAAATACTCAGTTCTATAATTTTAACATTTTCGAAGATCCAATCTTCTGGATCAGAGTAATCGCTAAGGTTTAGCCCGTTGTTATCAAAATGGCGCGGCAAGTCGATATGTGTTCCACAGTGATTAGAAAAAATCCAGTGCTCTGAATTTGAAGATTTTCCATCACTAATTCGTGAAGCTGATTCTTTTGTAAAGCATTGTGCCCCACCAAATCCAGGTGTTGATTCGTCTAATTCATGTGATAAAAAAATAAATTTACTCATCAGGATACTCGTAAAAATTTTCCCAGACTGCTGCCTTCCCTTGCTCTAGTCCTTCTATTGCGGCAACTCCCATATTAAGAATCCCTTCATCGGATGATCCCGCAATATGAGGGGTACCGATAAAATTATGTAATTGGAACAAATTTGAACCTATTTCTGGTTCAGTTACAAAAACATCCATCGCCGCACCAGCAATTTCATTATTGCAGAGTGCATTATATAAAGCCTGTTCATCAACGATTCCGCCCCGTGATGTATTTATTAGGTAGGCATTACGATTCATATTCTTAAGAAAGTCACTGTCAACAAAGTTGCTCGTAGATTTAATTTTAGGAAGATGTATTGATACAAAGTTTGATGATTCGAGTAACTTATCAAGTGAGACAGGAGTTACTAAGCATTCTTTAAATTCTCTTGAAAGCTCTCGGTTGTCATATGCAATTACTTTTGCTCCAAAAATATTTAATATTTTTGCAATGTCTTGGCCAATATTTCCAAAACCAACAAGGCCAACAGTGGAGTGCTTAAGACTTGCTGTTTGGCTGTTATTCCATTTTCCTGCTTTTAGATCGTGGGCTTTAGTCCACACCTCTCTAGTAAACATTAGCATAAATGAAAGTGTTAGCTCGCTGACAGATCTCTTATTGACACCACCTTTCCAACTTAGTTTAACATTGTGTTTTTGAAGTGATTCAAAGTCTATGTTGTCTAGCCCTACACCATATTTGGAGATAAGTTTAAGTTTAGGAAGTTGATTTAAGATTTTACCTGTAATTTTTTCTAGGGCAACAATTGCTTTGTCGCAATCTTTTAAAAAATGGATGAGTTGTTCACCTTCAAGTTTTAAACCTTCTTCATTGAATTTTACATTTTTATACTTCGAGAGAAGTAACTTGCGAAGCTTTTCGTTCTTTGAAAAAGATCTAGAGGTCACAGCAATGCTTAGTTCATCCATAAAGTTCTCAATTGTTGATGAATCTTTTTATTTGAAACGAGTACATTGAAAAGGTAGTTATCAGTTTGCTGAATTGAATACTCAGCCCCAGCCCCTTCACATATAGCCAGTCCCGCGCAGACATCCCAGAGGAATATGTTCTGCTCAAAGTAACAATCAATACTTCCTTTAGATACATATGCTAACGATGTCGCTGCAGAGCCTAGCATTCGAACTTTTTTAAATATAGGAAGATTTAAAGCATATTTTTTGAAGTTGCTATTGGACAGGTTCATTTTTATTGGAAGACCAGTTGAAATTGAAGATTTTGAAACATCATTAATACTTGATACTGAAATTTTTTCTGAATTGAGGAAAGAGCCAAAACCTCTTCCCCCCTTATACAAGTTATTATGATTAAAGTCATAAATAACACCTAAATGGGGCTTGCCACCCTTCCAAAGGCCAATACTAATACATGAGAAAGGAATATTATGTTTAAAATTATATGTACCATCGAGGGGATCTATCACCCAAAAAGTATCTTCTTTCTTGATATCTAGCTGATTGTCTAATTCTTCGGAAAGTATTGGGTAAGGTGATATTTTTTTTATCTCATCGATTATAAATTTTTGTAACCTAATATCAGCAACGAGTTTAATGTCTTTATCATCTTCTGTTATGATTTCTAAACTCTTAAATTCTTCAAGAATCTTAGCTGCATCTTTTGCAATAACTTCAATGCTATCTATATTCTCCATATAGACGATCTTAAACTCTTCTCTCATCAAGCACTACCTGATTAAGGTAAGTTCCAAATAGATGATCCAGTATCATATGGAAGTCCTCTACTGGTCCATATTCACCTTTATCAGTTGGAATATGAATATTGAAGTCCGAAAGTTTCTTTAGTTCACCACCATCAAACCCAGTTAGACCAACAACCTTATTTTTTCTTTCTTTTGCGAAGTTTATCGCTTTAATTAAGTTGGGTGAGTTTCCAGAGGCAGAGATCGCAACCACTATATCACCAGGCTGTATAGCAACTTCAAGTTGCCTTAGAAAAATTTCTTCATATCCGTTATCATTACCGATTGCTGTGATTACGGCCATGTTGTCAGTAAGACTGATTGCCTTAAATGGCTTTAGTCCGCTTGTTCTTGTTCCAATTGATAAGTCATTTGCAAAATGAGAAGCAGTTGCAGCGCTTCCTCCATTACCGATAAAATATATCGATTTTCCTTTGTTTCTTGTATCAAGTATTAAATCTATAACTTCACCAATCGAATTTGTGTCAATTCTATCCATAATATTAACTAGATGTTTAAAATATTTTTTTGCATATTCCTGGGGGGAGCTAGAGTTCTTATAGATATTTGTTAATTCGTTCATAATTATTTTTTCCTAAAGATTGATGTTAAACTTGTTCTTCCATTGCTCATCTGCACAGTATATTCGATATACAAGCTCCATTGACTTATAGGCATCATAGCTAGAGCCAGTTTCAATGATTCGATCTTCAATGATTGACTCTGCAAACTCTTCAATCTCATCCTTCCAAGAGTTGTCGTGGATGTATGAAGTTTTTTGTTCTTTAGGATTCCCTCCGTCAGAGTCTCCCTTGTATATTACCGACAATGTCTCAGAGCCATAAGATTTTGTGCTTGATAGAATTCCACCTAATATTAGTGCGCCGTGCTCGAGAGTTATATGTAGATTAAATTTATGTCTCCATTCTGTACCCGTAGAGTGAAGCATAGAGATAAAGCCAGCTTCCGATTTCATTAAGGCATAGGCATTATCCTCAATGTCATAATTCCAATAGTCATTTGATACAAAGCTTTTAATATCCTTAAATTCTCCACCGAAAAAACGCATTAGATCGACCATGTGTATGCCTTGATCTAATAATATACCACCACCTGCAACATCTCTTTTTGTTCTCCAGTCTGAGTTATAGCTAAGCATAATTGATTTGCCGTACACTCCTCGCATTCCAATGATTTTTCCAAAACCACCTTCGTCTAGAATTTTTTTCGCCTCTTTAACAGAGTCATGATAACGATGATTGAAGCCATATTTTAGCTTCAGGCTTGGTTTTTCTTTCTCAGCGTTTATCACAGATTGAATGTCTGCTAGATTTCTCCCTGGGGGCTTTTCACAGAAAACGTGCAGGTTTCTTTTTAGTCCACTAACAGTTACTTCTGCGGCGATGTCATTGGTCAAGCAAACAAACAAAATATCGAGTTCTTCGTTGTGAAGCAGCTCTTTATAGTTTTGATAAAAACGTACACCATCTGAAAAGGTGCCATCTTCCGTAAATGTTCGGTCACAAACAGCCACAGTCTCAAGGCTCGAATTTTCATCAATGAAAAAACGTCTTCTTTTACCCACAATACCATATCCAGCGATTCCCACCTTTAATTTCTTGTTCTTAGTCATTTTGCTCTTCTCTCGGAACAGGACTGTTAAACAAGATCTCTTCCGAGACCTGCTGTCGAGTTAACTTATTGTTAAAGAAATTAAGCTTTCGCTGAGCCTCATTAACTTCAAATTGAGCTCGCCATACATTTAGCTGCTTTGCATTCTTATGAACGTCATCAGGATAATTCCCTTTCACGTTGAGTTGGGAAAGAATAATCATACGAGGGTTTGGAGATATATTGTGAGAAGAACCGTGCGCAAGACAAGTATGAAAGAATAAAATGTCTCCTGGTTTAGCATCAAGCACGATAACACCATTTTCTTTCGACATTGAACTGAGCTCATGCGGTGCAATCATAAACTTTTGAATTCCATTTATATTGCAAAATGGTTGATGCTCTATGAAACCATGTTTATGTGATTTAGGAATAATATTAAGAGCACCATTATGAATATTATGATTATCAAGAATGATCATACAGGTGAGCATGTCAATGTTTTTGTAGCCCCTATCTTTCCAGTAGACATAATCTTGGTGATAGTACTCTGCTGTACCACACCAGGCGGCCTTGAAATTAACTTTGCTAGACCAAATATAAACTTCAGAACCAAATATTTTTGATGCAAGATCAAGCATCTTAGAGTCGCTTGCAAGTTTGCCTATCGGATCATTGCCTTTGTGAATATCTTGATGAACGGCTAGTTCTACGCCAGGCTCTTGGTCAGTCCAAGATTTTGCAAAGGACTCAATTTTTTGTGATCGTAGCCAATTGGCCGCCTCAAGTGCTTTATCAGTTTCAAAGAAATTACGGACTAGTACATAACCTTCATCTTGAAACTTTAAAGGGTCGGTGTTTATGATTTGGTTCATATAAACAAGCCTTTATTTTAACTAAGAAACCTACTATGCCAATTTAGGGTAGGACTCGAGGATTGCTAGAAATGACTTTGACTTTATTACTATAAAAATCAAATTATCTCCAAGGTTATTAATATATATTTACTCTTACGAAGACATATTGTCCCACTTTCATCAAGTGACTCTCACTGGCTGAAGGGTGATGCGCCATGTTGACACTGAGGATTTGTGTACTTAAAACTTTAAGTATAGATTTTAGAAGTTTTAATGAATGTTTTAGACAGGGCAATCCTATGATTTTTGAAGGAAAGAAAATTCTCGTTACTGGCGGCACGGGGTCAATGGGTAAAATGTTTGTCCAACGTGTACTAAGTGGAGAACAAGGCACACCTAAAAAGGTTATTATTCTATCTCGTGACGAAGCAAAGCAGCATGACCTAAGAGTCTCATACATGAATCGAATCGTTGGTATGGATGAGGCCGTATATAGAAATTTCCAAAATGTCCTAGAGTTCAGAATTGGAGATGTACGCAACTATCAAGACGTCTGCTCAGCTGTAAAAGATGCAGATATTGTAGTTAATGCGGCTGCATTAAAGCAGGTGCCGACCTGTGAATACTTTGCATATCAAGGCGTTATGACCAATTGCTTAGGTGCTCAAAATATCGTTCAAGCTATTCTTGAGCATGGCTATAATGTTGAGACTGTCGTGGGTATCTCCACAGACAAGGCAGCAAAGCCAGTTAACGTCATGGGAATGACTAAGGCAATTCAAGAGCGAATTTTTACATCTGCTAATATTTTAAATAAGAAAACTCGCTTTGTTTGCGTTCGTTATGGGAATGTTTTGGCGTCACGTGGCTCCGTAATTCCACTTTTCCACAAACAAATTAAAGCAGGTGGACCCGTTACTATTACTGTGCCGGAAATGACTCGTTTTTTACTTAATCTAAATGAAGCCGTTGACACAGTTTTTGCAGCGATCAAGTATGCTGAAGCTGGTGAAACATTTATTCCGATTGCACCAGCTGCGACAGTTGAAAATATCGCCAAGGCACTTGTTGGTGATAGAAATATTGAAATTCGAATCACTGGAATTAGGCCTGGCGAAAAGATGCATGAAATTTTAATTTCTGATGAGGAGATGCATCATACTGTGAAAAGAGGTGATTATTACGCAATTAAATCAATGCTGCCTGAGCTAAACGATATTGATTCTAAAACGTTTAAAAAAGTTTTTGAATTAGAATTCAGCTCAAAGGATAGTGTCCTTGATTATAACGATACAGTTGCCTTGCTTGATAAGAATAAGCTTCTTGATGTTTCAAATGAAAATGCAGAAGAATTACTTCGCTGATGAATCATTCTGAGGATAGGTTGGAAGTTTCAAGCATCGTCTTGTAGCAAGCCGCTATCCAGGAGAAATGCGGTATGCATTTTTATTAAAAAGTAGATTTTATAAACCAATTTATCAATATAAATACTTAAGTTTTAAAGTCTCCTCCTTTCATAACTTTCTGGATTTGATAAGGTATTTCCTGGCAAACTGGCTAAAGTTGACTCTTTGTTATGTGAAAAAAATTAGCAGAAAGAATCGTACGATAAATGCCGTTAAGGACAGAAAGGGGACCTGCTCCCATTTCCAGTACCACCCTGAAGTATACACTTGACTAAACTATAGGACATTTTAAACCACTTACAAGAGTGTAGTTTTGGCACGTAAAACTGTTTCAGAAAAACAGATATTTGATGCGGTTCAAGAAGGCACAGACGGAGCTGCCGTAAAGCAACATGTAGATGGTATGGCGTCACGTCTGTTACATTCTACCGTTGGAAGTCCAAGTATGAAGGCATGGATGAAAAAGAATCGATAAAGCTTAAAGAACTTGAGGACGAAAGCAGAAAGCTTAGCGAAATAGTCGCTGATCTTAGTCTAGATAATCAGGCACTCAAGGAAGTCATTTAAAAAAAGCTCTAAAGTCACGGAAGAATGAAAGAGCTTACCAAGTTTCTTAAATATCGCTTTCATTATAGCGAGCGCAAGGCTTGTAAGGTCCTCGAGTTTTCTCGAAGTACTTGCAGATATAAGTCGGTGGCCACAGATGAAACACATCTGCGCAAACGCATTATTTATCATGCTCATAAGCATGCTCGTTTTAGATACAGAAGAGTTCATGTGCTGTTGATGCGAGTCAATATAAAGCGTGTGTGAAGGATTTACAGAGAGCAAAGCCTCTCGTGCAGGCAATCTAAGCGACGACAAAAGCATAGTGGCAAGTTCTTTAAGCCTATGGCATTTCATCATAACGATCACTGGTTGATTGATTTTGTGATGGACCAGACGGTTAAAAAAAGAAAACTGCGAATGCACACCATAGTGGACAACTCCTAGCGATAATGCCTTTATCGAAGCTTTAACTCGAGATTTAGAGAAGAGTTTTTAAACCTCAACCATTTTGAAAACATAGAGGAGGCACAATTAAAAGCAGATTAATGGAGAATGTATTATAATAATGAAAAACCACATGCTTCACTAGATAACAAAACGCTAATGAGTTTATTAAGATGCTCCGAAGTGTAAATAATCAAGATGAATTTGGATAGTGTAACATTCAGCGTGGATCAAGATATTGGGCTCAGGCTAGTTTGGGAAACTCTTTGATCTTGGCAACAGAGTACCACCATGCTGCAATCTCTCAATAACCCAATTTTACCATTTTACAAACTGGTGCTTGGCTTTCAATTCTTTCGCGATTAAATTTATGTTGCAAAAAATAAATGACATAGATCAAAGTAACTTTACTCAAGTTTTGAATGAAGAATGTAGTTCAAAAGATTCAGGCTTAAATATGAACAAATAATTAAACTTCTTCGTAAAAATAATTTGCCAGACGTTAATGGATCAAACTTAGAGGAAATATTACGTTAGTTTGATTTTTTTTCTATAGTAATAGTATAAGTTTTTTGTTGTTAGATTACTTGTGCCAAGTTCTTTTTTTAGTTGCCTTGCCCGAAGCAATTAAGGCTAAACCCTTTAAATTACCCAAGGATTTATTAAAACGATGGCTATTCGGATTTAGAAGGCCTTTGGTGAAATTAATAAAAGTTAGTCCTAACATCGACCAAATTGTTGCAATGGGATTAAAATCTCCAAACTTCTTAATGAAATACCACCATGCAGTTATTTGCCACACTCCAAGGGTGTACATTTTCCTTTTTGCTACTGGATGCTGAAAATGTTCGCAGCGAGATGTTCCACAGTAGGCTAATGAGTATTTCTTGCTAACAGAATAGCTAAAATCCACATCTTCCATGTAGCCAGTTCCTGCAAACCACTCATCGAATGAAAATTCGTCGAGAACTTTTTTACTCCAAAAAGTGACTCCACCAGATAACCATTGAACTTCAATAGTATCTTTAATCTTCCTAAGCATTCCTGGACAGGCGGAAGCCGTGAAATGCCCGTCTTCCTTGTGATCTAAAAGGAAAAAACCTCTTAAAGAACTGTAGGGAGCTTCAGGAACATTCGTAATCATCATGCTGATTCCGCCAAGTTCTTTTGTTGAGTTAAAGCCATTAATGCTCTCAACAATTTTTTCGAAACTATCTTTCTCTAATATAAGGTCATCATCTAAAAAACCAACCCACTCAGTGCTTTGCTCCAAATGACTAATACCTACGTTTCGTTGCCTTGGAAGGGATGGGGGTCTGACGGTTATGTAGTCAATTTCTAAATTTTTAAATTGGTCAACTACGGCTTTCACTGGCTCATCTGAGCCATCAACGATAATAATCTTATTGGGAGATAAGGTTTGGTCGACAATTGAGATTAGAAGACGCCTTAGGTCTTCTGGTCTATCTTTTGTACACACGACAATGCTCAAGTGAATCACTTGGTATCCTTTTTAAATATGAAAATGCCACATCCATAATGACAATTCATTGACTGTTTAAACTGATCATGATCAGGATTTATGTCGTGATGAATATCACCAGCATCATCGACATATGAAAAACTCACTAATTTAAAATCAGGCTCAAGCATTTTTACAATTGTTTGAGTATTAAAAACTCTGTGTGCATTAAACTCAATTCTTTCAGGTCCGATTGGCACACTGAGATACAATGTACCATTAGGTTTTAGTATTTTTTTTATATTATTAATGCCTTTTATATGGCCTTCATAATCGAGTTTATCACCATATCTGCCCAATCCAAAATGCTCTAAGGCATGTAGACAAGATAAGCTATCGCAATAGTCTTGATAGGTAGTGACATCATCCATTATATCAAGTTGCTTAAATTTTAAATTTTTTAAAGGGCTTTGCAACTTTCTTATATCAATTACCTCAATCTCTCTAAAAACTGCAACATGAGCTACAAAACTATCTACCTTGCTAGCGATGTCTACATGCTTAGTGGGCGAGGATTCGTATACTTTTTTTGCCACAAAATAATCTTGATGAAAATAGTGACCCTTCGCCACTCCACTAGCTTCATGTCTATCGCTTAGATTTGGATGATTAAATGAGACTGGAAAACTTAAAGTTGAGTTTTTTTGCTGAATTTTTAAGGTTCTATATTCAAGAACTACTGTTTTTAGGGAACAAAAACTGTATAGAAATTTTTTCGGATTGAAACCAAACGCAGTTAACCAGCGATAGATATTCATTACCAAAGAGGACTTGTAAATAACTTTTAGCATAGTATATTAGCTCAAGATGTATTACCGTTATAGAGCATTACACTATCAGTTATCTAATAATTGAAGAAGCCCTCTAATTATAATTTAGAGGAAATATATAAATTTTATCACTAAAGTTCCTTGCAATTAGATCATTTTCTTATTGAGCTGAATGCAACTAGCTAATAAAGAGTAGATTTGATGTATACATCACCAAAATATTCATCGGAATCTTTAGATCTTTTAAGGTGATTTTTTATCTGTTCTAAATCAATCCAATCACTATTGATGAGTTCCATTGATTCATAAGGTGAGAAGTTAAAGCATACACTAAATCGTTGATTGAGAATTTCCAGACATTCAATAATTGGACCAATAAATTCGGGAGAGTATTCTATACTCATTGCCTTAAATGATTTTGTTAAGCCCTTGATAACATTTAACTCAAACCCCTCAACGTCAACTTTAATAAAATCTGGTTCCCCGTATTTTTCAATCATATTATCTAAAGTTTGAACCGGAACAATAACTTCGCCTTTCCATCCAATATTACTGAACCTTCCGGACTCTGATTGTTTCTGCCTCCAAGTTGATGATAGCGTGCTCAGAGTATCAACTTCAGATAGAAACATTCTCGCTTCACCAATATGCTCACCAAGGGCTACCTTTTCAAGCTTAAAACGATGATTTGTTGAGTAGACTTTTTTTAAAAAGTCGATGCAATGTGGCTGAGGCTCAAAGCCTACGACATTAGACTCTAGTGATAAAAAAACCTTTACTCTGTTGCCGCGATTTGCACCAACGTCGAAGCAAATCCCATCTCGGAAGACGAATTGTGAATAAAAATTTTGCATTTTACTGTCTTGCCGGGACCATGTTTTCGCTTTGCGCAAGACTTTAAATTCTCTTGCATGATTTAGGAGTCCCAAGTGCTTTAATGTAGATTTGGCTAATTTGTAAAACATAGTATTCGTAAGTATCTGGTAGATGTGTGGTTGAATACAACATAATCGCTTAGTAATCTTTAAGAGGCAAGAAGCAACTCTGTTTCGTGCCACATAAGGCTTAAAGCAACTGTAACTTGTCTAAAGGTAGGGCTAGGATTATTAAGGTACAATATCGGGACAGGATCTTTAATGGTGACAAGTTTAGTTAAAAAAATTGTTAGTAGGTTTATTTTTCAATTTCCTGAGAACTTAAGAGTTCTTTGGGCAATGCGTAGAATTTCAAGGTTAGGAACATCCCAAATCGAAGATGCTTACGATGTTGTTGTATTTTCTAAGGATAGACCATTACAGCTGAAGGCTTTAATTGAATCGTATCAATATTATTGCAATGAACCAGTTGCGTTGAATGTCGTTTACAGCGCCTCGTCCCAAGAATATTTAAATGCTTATGAAGCTCTCTTTAAGTCTCATAAGAGTGTTTTAGCTCGGGTCGAAAATGACAAGAGCGGATTTAGAGCATGTTTGCTTTCTGTTCTGGAAAATTTACAAAGCGATAAAGTTTTCTTTCTAGTCGACGATATACTTTTTAAGAAAAGAGTAAGTTTAGAAAGCTTCATGAAATTTGACAGAGAATTTGTGCCTTCTTTGCGAATGGGTCTGCACTTGAAGAGAAGTTATACCCAGAGTAAAGAGCAGTCGATTCCTCCCTTTAAAGAAGTCGGGGCCGGCTTTTTCTCTTGGGGCTATCGTGAGGGCGAGCTGGATTGGGGTTATCCATTGTCAGTAGATGGACATATTTTTTATCGAGACGAGATTCTTGTAATGACTAGGGCTTTAGACTTTAAAGCACCCAATAGCTATGAGGCCAAACTTCAAAAATTTAGTAAATTGTATGAAAGAAAAACAGGTATTTGTATGGAAGTTTCTTCAATCCTAAATATTCCATGCAATAAAGTTCAAACCGAAAACGATAATATTGCAGGAAACTTCCATCAAGATGATTTACTGAAGATCTTTTACGAAAAAAAAATAGATATTAAATCCTACGAGAACTTTGAGAATGAAAGTTGCCATCAAGTAGTGCTTCTAAATTTGATACCAATAAGGGATTAGTTAACGTGAACAAGCCACTGGTGTCAGTTATCATACCTACTTACAATCGTTTTACTAAGTTACTCAGGGCAATCGATTCTGTGCTCTCACAAACTTACCAAGAATTAGAAGTAATCATAGTCGATGATGGTTCGAACGACGGAACAAAAGAGTATTTCGAGAAGGAACCTTTTGACCCCAGAGTAAAGTACTTCTACAAAGCAAATGAAGGTCATCCATCTCTATCAAGGAATTACGGTGCAGAGTATTCTGGGGGAGAGTTTTTGGCCTTCTTAGATAGTGATGATGAATGGGAGAGAGATAAGTTAAAGTTGCAAATAGATATTCTAATGGAAGATCAAGCGATTGCATTTGTATATACGCAGGCAACTTCACAGTCGGGGCAACAGGTTTCAGGGTATTGGTTTGTTAAATCAGGTCAAGTTACGATTCCTTTAATGTTCAGAAACTTTATCGTCACATCCAGCGTTTTAATGAAAAAAACTGATTTCGATAAGTTAGGGGGATTTCCTATTGACCCAAGTCTCACCATAGCTGAAGATTTAAAGCTATGGTTAAAGTTATCTGCTCTTGGAAGAGGTTGCTATTTAAAGAAATCATTAGTTCGCTATGACGTTGGAGCTGGAATCTCTAGTAATGTAGTTAAAAAGTTTGAATGCCTGCGGGACGTTTTAGAATGGGCTGTAAACCAATATAAAATAAACCCCTTGGTTTCTGAACTTGTTATAATGTTTTATTGGTTGCGAAGATATTTACAGTCACGAAACGATGTTTGTCTAATGCTTAACTTTACAAGCGAAGTTAGAAGCGCTGACACCAACTTCCTCGTTAGTAATTTAGTTAAATGGCTTGTAGAAAATGAGTGACTTAAGCAAAAAAAGAATTGCAAGGATTGCAAGTGTTCCATTCGCTCTTCTAGGTAGTCGAAGTGTCCTATCATTTCTTTCGAAGAAGTTTGACTTGGATGTAATTTCCTCTCGAGGGGATTTTGAAGATGAGATTCAATCTGTCGTTAGCAAGAGGTTAATTTTTATAGAAATAAAGCGGGAGATCTCACCATTCAGTGACCTCAAAACGTTGTTTAATCTTTATAGAGTATTCCGAAAGAATAAGTACATCCTTACCCATTCGAATACACCAAAGGGAGGGCTCTTGACAGCTATTGCTGCATGGGCGGCAAGAGTTCCAATCAGATGTCACACTTTTACTGGACAGAGATGGGTAACACTCAAAGGGAGAAAGCGCTTATTGCTTATTTGGTGCGATCGTTTAATTTGCACTTTATCGACTAATTTATATGCAGATAGCATTTCGCAAATTAAATTCTTAGAAGAGTCAAAGGTTTCCTCGAAAGACTCTGTTAAGTGCTTGGGCCACGGGGGCTTCGCAGGTGTTGATTTAAACCGCTTCTCCAGATCTAGGCTAATCAATATTAATACCCCAAGCTGGAGTAAGGCTGACGAATTCTTAACCATTTGCTTTGTAGGACGTCTAGTTAAGGAAAAGGGGGTTGAGGTTCTACTGAGTTCGTTCAAAAAATTAATGGAGAAAGGTTTTAAATTAAACCTAGTATTAATAGGTCCATATGAACCAAGACTGGATCCTATTGATGATTCTTGGACATTATTTATTCAAAGCTGTAAAAATATTTATTACTTGGGATTTCTTGAAAATCCAGAAGAGGCAATGGTTCATTGTGATGTTATTTGTCTTCCTTCCTTTAGGGAAGGTTTCCCCATGGTTATAATCGAAGCCGCGAGTTTAGAAGTCCCTGCACTTGTCTCAAATATCGTAGGGAGTGTTGACACAGTGATCCATGATGAAACGGGACTAATATTCAACTCTAATGATGAAGAGTCACTCTCTGATGCGATAAAAAGAATATACTATGATCGTAGTCTCCTTGTAGAAATGGGGAAGAGGGCACATGTTCGAACAGTAGATTTTTTTTCTAACGAATATCTTCAAACTTTGTATGAAAAAGAATATACAAATTTAGTAGCTAATTATGAAAAGAATATTTGATATATCTCTAGCAGTTATTCTAGCGCTGCTATTTCTGCCGTTAGCTATCATTGCAGCTGTTGTGATTGTTATGGTTGATGGTAGACCATTTTTGCACTGGAGCAAGCGAGTAGGACAAAATGAGTCTCTTTTTGAGATGCCAAAGTTTCGAACGATGAAGAAAGATACCCCTCAGCTGGCTACTCACCTACTTGGTAATGGAAAGTCATACTTAATTGTTGGGGGGAGCTTTTTAAGGAAATCTAGTTTAGATGAGCTACCGCAGTTATGGTCAATTCTTGCCGGAGATATGAGCTTTGTAGGTCCAAGGCCAGCTTTATTTAATCAAGCTGACCTTATGGAAATGAGAAGGCAACATGGAATTGAAAAACTAAAGCCCGGCCTTACAGGCTGGGCGCAAGTTAATGGTCGCGATGAAATTAGCTTAGAAGAGAAGGTTCATTTAGAGTTATTTTATCTAAATAATCAATCATTTATACTTGATCTTAGGATTTTATGGTTAACCTTCTTTAAGGTCCTATCCAAGAATGATATCGCTCACTAATGAACAGAGGCACTCGTTTTATTTTCTGTAGGCGTAAATTCAGGAACTAGGCTCTGCAAGGTGAGAAGAACTTGCTCTTTTTTAGTTGAATAATCTAAAGCGATAAGCTGTTCTATTCTTTGTTTGAAGTCTTCAGTTGTTCTCATCGTTTTAGAAATGAAAATTTTATCGTTTGATGTTTGAATTCGTTTCTCATTATCTTTAAAAATCTCCTCAAACATTTTTTCACCAGGTCGAAGCCCTGTGAATTCAATCTCAATATCCTCACCATACTTAAATCCTGCAAGCTTAATCATCTCTTTGGCGAGATCAAGGATTTTCACAGGCTGACCCATGTCGAGTACCATGACTTGTCCTCTGATACCTAGTGAGCCTGCTTGAAGGACTAGTTGGCAGGCTTCAGGAATAGACATGAAATAGCGAATAACATCTGGATGGGTAACGGTGACAGGTCCACCGTTTGCGATTTGCTCTTTAAAAAGAGGAATCACTGAACCTGATGAGCCCAATACATTGCCAAAGCGGATCATAACAAACTCGGTGTTAGCCTCACTATCAAGTGACTGACAGACCATTTCTGCTAGTCGTTTCGTTGTCCCCATGACGTTAGTTGGGTTGATGGCTTTGTCGGTTGAAACTAGCACGAACTTATCAACAGTATTTTGTATTGAAGCTTTAGCCGTATTGAGTGTTCCAAGCACATTGGTCTTAATTGCTTCAATAGGGTTTTCTTCCATGAGCGGCACATGTTTATAAGCAGCAGCATGGAAGACGACTTGTGGCTTATATCTTGCGATAGCAGAGTTTATGGAAGCTTCTTGTCTGACGTCTCCAATGACAAAAACTGCTTGAGCGCCTTGAATCTGCTTCTTTAAATCGTAGACTGCGATTTCGCTCTGCTCGAATCCAATAAGTAGTTCAGGATCGAACTTTAGAACCTGTCTACAAATCTCTGCACCAATTGATCCACCTGCGCCAGTTACTAAAACACGCTTGCCTCGAATGAAATTAGCAATCTCATCCATATTAAGATTTACTGGGGTACGGCCAAGCAGATCCTCTGCTTCAATTTTTCTTAATTGTGAGTATTCAATCTTCCCATAAATGACGTCATTGATTTTTGGAAGAGTTTTGACTTCAATATTTAAGCCTTCAATCTTTGCTAAGATATTTCTTATTTCCTGGCTTGTTGCAGAGGGAATAGCTATGAAGACTTGTGAGATATCATGATCCGTGATGATCGAAGGGAGATCATTTGTTGTTCCCAAAATAGTGACACCGTTAAGTGTTCTTTTCACTATGGACTTATTATCATCGATGAAGCCTATGACTCGTATTCCTAGCGTTGGTGTGTATCTTATATCTCGCAGTAACTTTTCTCCACCGACACCAGCACCAATAATTAGAATGTTTTTAATAGCTTGATCTCCATTAAACTTACTGCGACTTCGGTCAGAAAGTATTCGGTACGAGAATCTACCTCCACCAAGAGCAAGAATTAGAAGAAACCAATCAATAATGAATGCACTTCTAGGAAAGCCCTCGAGTCGATTAAATAAGAAGAGGGCAAAGAGAGTCACAGGGATGCTCAGCGTTACGCCCTTTATGACTCTAATAAGATCGGGAATACTGGCAAAGCGCCATATTGCCTTATAAACATTAGAGAATTTAAGGCAGGCGAGTTGTAGTGCTATAACAATCGGCAATGATAGCAAGAAGTATGTCTCTTCAAAAATCTCAGGGTAAAAGACGCCAAATCTCAGAGAATGAGCCATTAAAAAACAAATTGTAATTGCAGCTGCGTCGTGAAAGATGACGATTAATGTTTTTTGCCCGGCGTTAAATTTTTGCAAATTGTAAATCATTTGTGGTTAAACTACATCAAGTCAATTCTCGATTCAATTTATGATTAGCGCCACGATTGTAGCTGTGCATCATTACGATACTCAAGAAAAATAAATATGGTATGCGTACTTGGAGTAGGTACAGACCGAAGAGTAGTACAACTAATTCAATGCTTCTCGGCTTCTGTTTTAAATATTTCCAGGAGGTTGTAAGTAAGTAGGCGAATAAACTTAAGTAGATTAAACCACCATTAGACAATAATAAAATTAGTCCCATATGAGGCAAGACATTGAAGGGGCTACTTTTTGTAAAGGGGTTGCTTTCAGCAAATCTGGCTTCTCTGTGATCAACTCCCGGTATATAAATCATGCCAGGGCCAACGCCTGTTATGAGGTAGGCTGGATTCTCTATTAAGAAATTCATAGCAGAAGACTCTTGGTCTTCCAGGCGACTCAAGATAGATCCCGAAGATAGGCTTGTATATCTCTCTTTAAAGTGACTTGATATGGTGTTCACAGTCTTTTCTGGGAGCAAAAATGTGCTCACTACTATTACGGCTGTGCAGAGAAGAAATTGAAGAATTTGCTTAGTTTTAATTTCTATTTTTCTGCGAGTGACTAGGCGTATAGTCAAAATCAAAGCAAGTCCCCAGCAAAGGGAGATAACAGCTGTCGCCGAAGCTGGAAGAATAAAGCCCAAGTAGAAGCAGGTAATAGTAATGAGAGTCTTAAGCTGTGTCTTTATGTCTTTCCAGTACATAATTGTTATTAACAGTGCAAACCCCGTTGACTGCGCAAGCCCTCTTGGTTCGTAAGAAAAACCTCTTGGGCGGCCACTCATAAATTTGAGCTTTGTTCCGCTAGTAAAGAAGTGGTAGAAATCAAACTGAAATATAAGCTCTAATAAAACAGAGATACTGAGAACTAACCCCGATGCAATAACAGATTTGAAAAATATGCTAACCAACTTTTTATTAGCAGACGCAAGCTTTCCAAAGTATACAAAAGCCATAAACTCCAAGATGTTGCTGGCCAGATGAAGTATCGGTCGAATTGGTGGAAGATCTTTCTTTGGTCTAAAGTCAGTTTCATCAACCCAAGGAGAAACAAAAGAGAAGTAGAGAGCAAGTATAAGCAAGTAGCAAAAAGAATAAAAAATGATGCGAAACTGTTTAATTTTGAAGAGGCTAGATAATTCTCTTATGTAAAATGGAATTAATGCAATACTTGTTAATTTTAATGCGGAAAGGTTGAGATATGCCTGACTATTGAAAATATCAACCATGCAAATCAGGGCTAGCCAGCATGAAAGAATTTCGTACTTCTTTTTTAAAACAAGAACAAAAGGAAGCATAAGGCAAAAAAGAATGAGTATGGGCTGTGGAAAAATCATATTACCTATTTATACCGTATAGAAGCCAAACTTTGTCGCAATATTTCTCAAAAAGAAGCCTAGTTTTGTTTTGCTCTCAACGGTTCCCATTGATCCGGAGATGCCGCGAATATCAGGATATATTTTAAAAGATGGGACAGATGAAGCCTTAAGGATCTTTAAATACAAGTGTTCCATATATATTAGCTCTTTGTCTCTAACGTGTTTGTAAACGGTCTGGAGTTCTTTGCTAAAGAACTCTCGTGACACCTTGAAGAACCTAGTGTCCGCCATATCAGCAAAGGGGGCTGCCTTATTAAAGAAAGTTGGACCAAGGCTATGTTGCTTAAGTAGTGCGTTGATGTTGTGCACAATCCTCATCCCGGTAACTTTATAGAAGCTACTGGCATCTGATAGAAGAGAGCTGTTAAGCAGTGCATACTCAATGATCTCGCCTTCTGAAAACCCTTTGCCATAAACTTGGCCTCCTTCTGAGGCGATAAAGCGAATAACCTCTAGGTTCTTGCTGGCGGTTTTGGCCTTGGTGATAAATTCATTGAAGTCATAATCAAAGTTACTGTTTTCGCAAAATATAATATTTTTGAAATCACTATGATCAATCCAAAAGTGCAGTGACTTTTTATAAGATTCAAGCCTTACAAGTGGCTGGCTTACTTGTAGCGCAATATTGGTCGTTGGGTTAATACAGGCAGTAATGAGTAATGTTTCAGTCATGATATTAAAATTGTTGATTGTTGGCTTATGGATTACCATATCCTCTCAATGAAAATAAACCAAGCGTTAAAAGGCTACTTTGCAAAGGCATACTTTAAGAATTTTTCCTATCTGGTTGGGGAAAACTTTGTGCGTCTAATTCTAGGTTTCTTTGTAAGTATTTTGGTTGCTCGCCATTTGGGGCCAGGTGAATATGGTGAGCTAAATTATATTTTATCCTGCATTCATATATTGATTCCTCTCTATACTTTCGGGATTGACGAATTCATGTTGAAGAATTTGGTTGCCGCTTCGACTTCAGATTCTAGCGGATCAACGGCCCTTGATATAATGAAGATCGGGTTCTGGGTTAAGGCCTTTGGCGCACTGTTAGCAGTCTTCTCTCTATATCTACTAAGTGAAGTTAAGGTTTATCAGTTTACTGGTGAAACTCAGCTTTTGGCGCTAGCCTATTCGATGGCAATGGTATTTCGCTCTTTTGACGTTATAGATAATTGGTATCAAGCGAAAATGGAAATCAGAAAGCTTAGCTATGCGCGAACAACGGTACTCGTTTTGGCGGCAGCGCTAAAGCTATTCTATATTTTCCTCGATCAAAGCTGGCTGGCATTTTTGTTTGTTTCAGCTGTCGAAATTGTTCTCGTCGAAATCTTGTATGTCGCGATATATTTCCAAGACAACTTTAGGTTATTTTTTAAATTGAGTGGTAAGACACTCAGTCGTTATAAGGACGAAATCATTAGTACGGCCCTACCGGTGATTGGAGTAAGCTTTTTGACTTACGCCATCGCAAGAGTTGATCAAATTATGATCGGCAATATGCTAGGGGACTACGAACTTGGTAAGTTTGCGGTTGCAGTTAAACTGGTTGATATATGGCAGTTCTTACCATTTGCGGTCATTAATAGCTTTTACCCTGTTATTATCCGGTCGTTCACAGAACATGATGAGAAGATTTATGAAAGAAAGCTAGTAAAACTCTATGGAGCTTTAGCCTTTATTTCTCTTTCATTTTCTATAACGGTTTACTTTATTGCTCCTTACCTAATAAACCTTTTATATGGCGCTGAGTACAGCGGAGCTGGTGATTACTTGTCATTATATTGCTGGCTTACAATTCCTGTGTTCTATCTTCATGCGCTTGTAAAGATTCTCGTTTTAGAGAAGAAAGTTGTCGTCTATTTATACTTGCTCGCGCTAACGTTTGTTCTTAACCTTGTGTTAAATTTCTTATTAATTCCAAAGTTAGGTGTGCAGGGAGCAATAATTGCTGCTCTTAGTTCTTATGCAGTATCTTTACTGTGTGGGGCTCTTCTCTCAATAACACTTAGAAAAAATCAGTTTAACTATTTTAAAAGTCTTCTTGGGCTTGTTGGTTTTTTGAAGTCATAAACTTGAAAACAAATTTTATCCAGGTGACTACACTTAGACCAAAGGAGCTTTTGCAGCTCTCAAGAGCAGTCGGGAGTGTTCTAAGAGCGAAATAAAATGGGCTAACATGAGAAAAATGTTTTCTCTGGAAATAAAGCTCGTTGCCGAACTTAGAGTTTAATGTTGCAAGACTTTTTGAAATATTATTGCAGCCACCTAGTTGGCGCATATGAATGACACAGGCTTTTGAGTTGAAAATCCCTGGACCAGAAAGTTTGCCAATTCTTAAGTAAAGATCAGTCTCCTCTCGAAGGGCCGTTCCGAGAAAGTTTTCATCGAACATACCGGCCTTTAGGACATTTTGCTTGGAAGTTGACCAGTTGCATCCCCTTGCACCGTCGATAAGTGGATTTTGATCGGTAGTGATGTCAAATTGACTAAACATCAATGAGTTTGACTTTATTTTGCCTATATATTCACCGTTAACTTTGTAATTCACGTCTTTACTTTGCGAACTGAAGAGGTGAAAGATTTTAATCAATAGTTCTCTAAACTTACTTCTTTCAAGTATTTTTGGATGAACTATTTCTCTCCCTCCAATAAAGCTAGCCTTGTCATTTGAAACGAACGCTCCAAGATGTTCTTTGAGGCAGTTTTTCTGGAGAACAACATCGTCATCAAGAAAAACGAGATATTCTCCCTTGCAGCTCTTTACCCCAAAATTTTTTGCCTTCGTCACTGATGGTTGGCCTCCAGTAATATGAACTACAGGGAGATCAGTAGCTGGTGGTAAGTCGTATGAGGGGGATTGACTTCTATTCAGCTCAACAACATTTAATCGCTTATCTTTGATGGTCGTCTGCGAATAATTTAAGCCTAAAGGAAGGGGGGAAGGGTTTTGATCAATAACAATTATATCCTGTATAATGTTTAGATCATCTTCAGATTTAAAAATCGAGTCTATCGTTCTCGTTATGACTTCTTTTTCTCTGCCAAAAGTAGGGATGATAATTGAAATCTTCATAAATGATGCTTCTTTCTTTTAGCTAGTCTGATCAAAGGTAATAATCCAAGAATACGCAATATCTTTCTTGAGAAAAAGCCAACTAGTCTTATTGCAAAGCTACAGCTTGTTTCAAAGCCAAGGTAGCGATTGTCCCTTAAAGCATTGAAACACTCTAAAATACTCTTTCCTTCCTGTGTGGTACTAACTCCTGAGCCATCCATTTCAACAGCAAGGGCTTTAAGGTAAATCGAATCAAGTCTATGCTTCTCGAATCGAATCGCCCACTCAAAGTCACCAGCATAGCGATATGCTGTATTAAAATAGCCGATCAGATTAAATACATCTTTTTTACAGATAAAAGTTGGATGATTAAAGTTTAGTCCTCGTCCAAGACTCTTTAATGTGGGCTTGATTCGGATCTTTCCTGCAATTGGATCCGTGAAAATGATGTCTGCGTGAACGGCCATAGCTCCTGGCCTTTGTGTAAAAACCTTATTTACTTCTTGGTAGTAAAGCTCGTCTATGAGTAGGTCGCCACTATTAAGGAAATGAATCAGGGGGCCACTCGACGCTCGAACACCCTTGTTAAAGGCATCATAAATTCCAGAGTCATTTTCTGAAATGATAACGCTTTTAAAAGATGGACTATAATCATGAAGAAAAGCTAATGTTTTTTTGCAGTCACCGCCATTAATAATGACGTGCTCAATATCACTTTGTGAGCCTAGGCTGTTACAAGTTGCAACAAGTTCCTCGAAGTTGTTATATGTGATTGTGACGACTGATATCATTTATTTTAATGGCTGAATGTTGAAAGGACATTCTCTATACGATTGAAAACCTGCTCGTTAAAGCTTGGGTGACAACCTACAAAGAAGACTTCATCAAGAACCCTATTGGCCAAGGGGAAGCTTCTGGCATCTTGTAGATGTTTGTAGCCTGGATGAAGTAAAATATTCCCCGCAAAGTAGTTTCTTGTTTGAATTCTATTTTTTTCCAAATGTTCAACTAGTGATTGCTTTAACTTGTTTTCGTTGCAAATTACGGGGACTCCAAACCAACTTGTTTCACTGTTTGGAAGTTCATTTGGGATGCTAATTCTATCCTTAAAACGAGATTCAAATATTTTTGATATTCTATTTTTAATTGCTCTTCTTTGTTCATGTATGATGTCGGACTTTTCGATTTGAACTAAACCAATAGCACCTTGAAGTTCTAGTGGCTTTAAGTTGTATCCAATTTCACTGAAAAGGTATTTGTGATCTACCTTATTTTCGTAACCTTCAATCCAGTGGTCAAAGCGCTTACCGCAAGCTCCTGTCGCACTTAGGTTCGTAGAGCCAGTGCAGTAGCAGTCTCGTCCCCACCATGCAAACTTCCTAGCGAGACTAACCAGCTCTTTGTGATTCGAGCTAACCATTCCGCCTTCGCCTGTCGTGATATGGTGAGCAGGGTAAAAAGAACAAGATGTCACCTCGGCATACTCAGATAAATCTTTGCCTTTCCACTTTGATCCAAGCGAGTCGCACCCATCAAGAATGAGCTTGATATTATTTTTTTCACAGATAGCCAGTAGCTTATCCATGTCAGGTGAATTCCCAAGGACAGGTGACAGAAATACAGCCTTAGTCTTTTGGTTAATTGCTTCTTCAACTTTTTGCAGGTCGAAATTTAGGTCAGAGTAAGTGATATCTACAAAACGTGGAACTAGATTGTTCTGTATTAATGGTGAAATAGTTGTAGGAAAGCCAACGGGCGAAACAATAATTTCGTCGCCATCATTCCAATTGAAGAATTTTTTTGAGGCAGCGATCATAACTAAGTTGGCAGAGGAACCAGAGTTAACCATTAACGAGCTTTGGAAATTATACTTCTTTGAAAACTCGCGTTCGAACTTTCCAACCTTCTCACCAGCGGCTATCCATTTTCCTGAAATAAGACTTTCAATCGCCGCAGAAACCTCTTCATCTCCCCAAAAAGGTCCAGAATAATAAATCCAATCCTTCTCGGCATCAAATGTCTCTAGCTTTTTGTTGTAGAGAAATGGAAAAACGTCTTCACCTTCATTTCTTAGTTCGTTAATGAAATTGGATATTTTTTTATTCAGTGACATATTGATTTAATCCCTTCTTTTAGCGAGATGGCTTGCTTAAAACCAAGCTTCTTAAGCTTAACAGTGTTAAAGTAAAAATTTTTGACTTGTATTGTCCGGTGAAAATCTGGAACATTCATTTCTTTAATTATTGACGTCGATTCGGTTTCCTTAACTATTAAATCAATCACTTCTTTGAAGAGAATTTTCTCCCCAGAGCCAACGTTGTATATCGTATTTAATTCACCACTTTTGCAGACGAGTTCAATAGCCTTGGCAACATCCTTGACGTGCATATAGTCTCGGTAAAATTGGCCGTTGTAATATAAGCCAATCTCTTCATTGTTTTTAATCTTTGTTGCGAGAAAATGTAGAGCATTTTTTTTCTTCGAAGCTTTTTGATCAACATTACCATAAACATTGCACAGTCTTAAGATTCGATAATTAATCTTAAAGGTTTCACAGTAAGAGATAAGAAGCTGTTCAGCGGTACGCTTTGTAATTGAGTAAAATCCCTTAGGATCGCACACACTACTTTCGGTGGCAGGAAGATCACACTCACCGTATACGAACCATGACGAAATGAAGTTTATTGTCTGACCAGCCTTCAGATTCTTAAGAGTTTCTAATAGGATAAGTAGGTTTACATTCACGTCTTTAAAAATATCTTCGAAGACGTTGTAATTATCTACTGTACTAATGAAGTAAATACTATCGTTGCTAAGAGCTAGACGCGATTCACGGGGGATAGGATAAAACTTAGAGTCACAACTTTTTTGCAATTCTGTGGCGATATAACCAGTTGCGCCAAATATAGAAAATTCTGACATTAATATTCCTTTTGATTAGGATATGTTCTAAAACAAATTATCTGATGTGTGAACGAACTACGTGGGAGAGAGTGTGAAGGGTATTATTCTTGCTGGCGGAGCCGGATCCAGACTTTATCCATTGACTCGCGTTGTCACTAAGCAGCTTCAGCCGATTTATGACAAGCCAATGATCTATTACCCGCTAAGCCTGTTGATGATGTGCGGCATTAAAGATATCCTAATCATTACGACTGAATTTGATCAACCATTCTTTAAGACTTTACTGGGTGATGGATCGCGCTTTGGCATCAGTATCACTTTTGAAATTCAAGCCGCACCCAAGGGTATTGCCGAAGCATATCTGATCGCTGAGTCATTTTTAGCAGGCTCTGACTCACTTATGATTCTTGGAGACAATTTATTTCATGGAAACTTTGCTCCATTTAGATCAGCCGTGAAGTCTCTTATGGATGATAAGAAAGAATGTTCAGCCAGAATCTTTGCCTATCCTGTAAGCGACCCAGAGCGCTACGGAGTGGTCGAGTTTGATAGCAAAACAATGGATGTAGTATCAATTGAAGAGAAGCCAAGTTTACCTAAGTCTAATCATGCTATTCCTGGCCTGTATTTATTTGATGGAACGGCGCCTGAAAGAGCAAAGAAGCTTAAGGCTTCAGATCGTGGTGAATTAGAAATTATCGACTTGATCAAAAGTTATCTAAATGATCAAAAGTTGAAAGTTGAACTTATCAATCGCGGTATGGCTTGGCTGGATACTGGCACACCTCAATCTCTTTTGGAGGCAAACTCCTATATTGCTGCTATCGAGCAGCGACAAGGCCTTAAGGTTGCCTGCCTGGAAGAAGTTGGTTTGCGAATGAATTTTTTGAGTGTCGATGAATTTGATGCTTCAGTAGCAGATACTCCTAATAGTCCATACAAAGATTATTTGTTAGCAATCTCTAAAGAATTTAAAAAGAGTAAGAAATAATGAAAGAGTCTATTCTAATTACTGGCGGAGCGGGCTTCATTGGGGCCAACTTTGTAAATCGGCTAGTCGATCATTACAGTGTTTTAGAGCGCTATAAAATCGTTGTGCTCGATGCGCTTACCTATGCTGGGAACAAGTCTTTTATTGATCAATCCATCGTGAAAGGCGTTGAGTTTGTGCATGGTGATATTTGCGACACAGACCTCGTCACAAATCTTTTTAAAAAATATGCTTTTTGTGGAGTCATTCACTTCGCGGCAGAGTCTCATGTTGACCGCTCCATTGAAGGGCCTGGAGTTTTTCTAGATACAAACGTCAATGGCACCATGAACCTCCTAGAAGCCTCGCTAGCTGAGTGGAAGAAAACCGAAAACTTCAGATACCTACAAGTTAGCACTGATGAAGTGTATGGCAGCTTAAAACTTGATGAGCCTGCCTTCACAGAAAGTCATATGATCAAGCCGAATAGTCCATATTCCGCTAGTAAGGCATCTGCAGATTTGTTTGTGCGCTCCTACTTTAAAACTTATGGACTACCAACACTTATTACCCGCTGCTCAAACAACTACGGACCGCTACAAAATAATGAAAAGCTCATTCCATTAATGATTTCAAATGCAAGAGCTGACAAGTCTCTACCTGTTTACGGTACAGGTACCAATGTCAGAGACTGGATTTTTGTTGATGATCATAATGACGGCGTTTGGGCCGTGTTTGAAAAAGGTCGCGCAGGAGAGGTTTATAATTTGGGTGGCAATGCAGAGAAAAGTAATATTGATGTAGTAAAAATAATTCTAAAATTACTAGATAAGCCAGAATCACTTATCTCTTACGTAACAGATCGCTTAGGCCATGACTTCAGATATGCAATGAACTTTGAAAAGGCTACGAAAGAACTGGGATGGACGCCAAAAGTTAACTTTGATGAAGGCATCAAGAAGACGGTTGAGTGGTATCTAAGTCAAAACTAGCATTAATATTCACCGCAAGTTGCCTTGCACTCTTAAGCTTATCTTTAGTTCAACAACTAAATAGTGGCTGCATCCATGCCTCAGACTTCGCAATTTATCAGCAAGCTATATTTGATATTGCATCAGGACTTAGTTTCAATCCATACCTAAGCATTCGTGACTTACATATTTTCAATGATCACTTCGATCCTGTTTTAATTTTAGCCAGTCCGTTTGCTTGGATTTTTAACTACAGTCCCGTAGGTTTGCTTATCTTTGAGATGCTGTGGTTTTGCGGATTATTGAGCTTTGCGTGGATTAAAAGCACTCATATGCGGCCCTCGGCTCGCTTGAGCTTAGTTCTTTGCATACTGTTCGCAAAGGGACTTCTCTCTGGTTTAACTTTTCCCATTCATCCCTCGACTTGGGCCATGCTTCCAAGTTTCCTTGTCGCCTACTTTCTTTGTGTTAAAAACAAAAAAGGTCTTTTTTTAAGTGCTCTGTCGCTTTGTCGCTTTGTCGCTGTGTCTTTTTAGAGAAAGCTTTCCATTTGCAGTCATTACCCTTGGACTTAGTTTAACTGTTCTATGGCCTACGTGGAGAAGAGTGGGGGCGGCAGTATTTGGAATCGGTATCGCTTTTCAGGTTTTTAATTACGTTATTAGACCAATGCTACTTGGTGACATCATGGACTATGGTGGACACGTTTTAAATGAAGACACCTTACATATGATTTTAAGTAATGACTATAAACCGCTTCTTAAAATTCTTTATCCATTCTTTCCGATCCTTTATTTAATCATCTATAAGAGAAATATTTTAGAGTTAATTAGAGATCCACTTATTCAGGTCTTTGCCTTCTTAGCCCCACTTGCTGCTATTCATATCATTACAGGAAAATTTCACTTCCAGTATGGAGCGCAATTTGCTGCACCGTTATTAGCTGTTATCGGCTTTCATCCGAGTGTTAATATCTCAAATGTTAGCAAAAAAGTGATGATTGCTACTGTTGTCTTGTCGATAGTGTCAGGAATGAGCATTTATACTAAAGCATTTAATACTGTGATTTTGTCTAAGTCGAATAAGTGCGAAATTTCAAAAGAAAATAAAGAAAACTTGATCGAGCTTAAACGCTTTTTTGATGAGAGGATTAAGAATACCGACAGAGTTCTTGTTACAGGAGGAATCGCCCCTCTTTACTGAAGATCCGTGAGAACGCCAAGCCAGTACTTTGCACTTTCTTTCTCTGAAATCCACGGACCAAGAAGATCCTTGTATTCGTCACAATGTTTTTGTAGATGAGATTACTGAACTGGAATAACTATATTTGGCCAGTTTTCTCTAAGTCTTAGACAATCTTTGATTTCCGCTCCAGAGAAAATTAAAAAATGCTTATTGCTCATAATCGCTAAAATTCTCTCGTTCGAACTTAAACAGTTAATGGCTTTTTCAAGTTGTTCATACGACAGTGGAAATGGATCTCCAATACCATTTCTTTCCAAAATTATATAATCAGGAGTGAGATTTTTAGGGGTTAAATTAGAATAATGGTAAAGCTTGAGACTCGCTTTTTGCAGATAAGGGATTACTCCTCCAGTTGATAGGATAGTCGAGTTTTCGTCTAAGAGAGCGAAAACCTCTTTTAGTTCATGAAGCGATTTGTTTTTTTCTTCTACATTGGTTCTATAATAACTCGAAGAGTCAACGAAGTACTTGATCATCTTAGTATGCCTAGAAGATGCCACCACAATACTAAGAATGATAAACCCCCAAATAACTTTTTTAGACTTAAGTAGTGAAGCAATATTATCCATATGAAGCGCCATAATAAGTGGTGCAACAAATGGAACAGCATGATGGTGCACCATGCGGCCACTTACGATATGAATGAGTATTCCTGGCAATGTAAATAAAAGCGCAAAACAAGTGGTTTGATTGAGGAACTTAAACTTGCTCGATCGGATGATCAGTAGCATCGCAATGATGAGAGGGAGGAACACCTTCCAAGGATATTTAAAATTTATAAAAGCGGATGCCAAACCTATAAAGCCTTGAGATTTGGCAGCGTGTGAGTACTGAGCAATTGGTCCTCCAAAAAGCATCGGTCTAACAAATAACAAGAAAGCGATCAAGGTGACGCTAAGAGCCAGGTAGAGCGCCATTTGCTTCCAGTTCTTTTGAAGGAAAAACCAAGCTGCTGCACCGGCAAACATAAAGAAGTAGATTTCTCTAAAAGTGGCAAGGGCCAGGGCCGTGGTAAATGCAGCGGCGTATTTTTTAGTGTGAATAAAGTAGATAAACAGCATGGCCGGAAAGACAGACCATGTTGTTGGATGGATTGGAAACTCGATAGCCTCAAGTAAACCTCTTGAAAATACAAATAAGAGTAATCCGATAAAGAGCTGCTTGGTTGATTTTGAGGTAAAGACAATCAAAGCCGATGCAGCCAAATACCAAAGCCATTCAAATACGATGAAACCGTAAAGCCTGACGTTGAAAATCTTTGTAAACGCAGCCGCTATATAGATAGCAGGGTCAAAGTGATCGTTTAAAATCTTAAGGTCTGTGATCGTCACATAGGGATTCCAATCAGGGCCATGTGCTATTTCTAAAATAGCTTTCTGGTAGATTCCAAAGTCCGCGGCATTGATAAATGCTAGAGAAGCCTTGAATAGATTTGATACCAAAGGTAGGCACATGAAAAATGCGAATAGAGACAGAAGTAGAATGTTTTTCTTAGAGCTGATTAAGTTTTTGTACATCTAGTGTGAACTCTTTAACGTATCTTTCAAAGTCATGATCGATATCTTTGGGCTTATGAAAGATTCCTGAGTGAGAAAAATACCATTCTTCAAATAGGTTAAGTGATTGTTCCTGTACGCCATTTCGAGTTAACCCAATTCGATTAATTCTGATTGGCTCCGCAGGGTTGCCATAGGCAATAACGAACGGGATTGTATTCTTGGTCACTGTCGAGTTCATTCCGATCATGGAGTATGCACCAATGACTCTGAACTGATGAACGCAGGCAGACAGACCAAGGTTGGCACCCTCTCCAACGGTAGTATGACCAGCAATTAAAACATTAAAAGATAACGTAACTTTATCTCTAATAATTGAGTCATGCCCGAGGGCACATCCTCTCATCATAATGATGTCGCTACCAAGGATGGTTTGCTTTGTCGTTCCACCATTGATGGTGGAGAACTCACGAATAACGTTATTGTCACCGATGATAACGGGGCCGGCCTCTGCGCGTAGATAGTCTCTGTGCTCTGCCGCTGTACCGATGCTGACATGACCTTCAAATCGGTTATTAGAACCAATCGTCACGTTTGGACCAATATAGCTGTATGGCCCGATAAAATTGTTGTCGCCAAGCTTGGCGCCAGGCTCAACGATTGCTGAGGGATGGATGGTGTTTGCCATTTGATCGCCTTATAAGAATTCCAAGTTGTATTGTTCTTTTTAACATATCCCACGAATCGCGAAAAATTTTGACTGAGCTTTTGCCATCTCTTGGTTGTAGGACGATTGGCACTTCAAGCCAGCTGGCTTGATTCATCAACATATGCGCGATCAACTCGGTAGTACAAAAGAATGTATCTGAAAAACTTTGATAATTCGTTTTCTTTACTGCGGCTGTTTTCAAAAAAAGTGTCCCTTGAGGATCAAGGGGATACTTAAAGGGAAATGCCATCCAGCGCAGCAAGCGGTAGCCGTTAGACATAATAAGGCGCACAGGACCGTGGCTTCCAACTTGTGAGTCGCGATGCCCTTTAGAACCGATAACAATCTCGGGTTTTGGTTCTGGTAGCGCTAACCATTGGTCTAGATCGGTGAATTCAAAAGGAAGGTCTGTGGCCGTCATAAGAAGGTATTCGCTTTGGGTATGCTCAATACCGAGCTTGAGGCCTGAGCCAAGTCCTGGCTTGTCGATATGAAGAAGCCTGGTCTTTGGGCCATAGTTCTTGGTCAGATCAAAACCGTTTGGCACTGGGCCATTATGGCAGATTAAGATCTCGTGAATCTGTTCACTTTTTGGGTGATCGAGCAGCTTTTTAATAGTTGCTTCGATGCCAGTCAGCCGTGCATGGCTTGGGATAATAATAGTTAGACTTTGCATCTAAGTGTTTTAAAATTCATAGTGTTATCAGGCAAGGAATATTAATCTGGTTTCATTTGAGCAAAAACCCAAAACTTGATCTCCTTCTAGATTATTTATAATAAGTTCAATATGTTACGTGACCTTATTAGCAGGTCATATCTTGCAGCCATACCAAGTATCCAGCTGAGTTGGAGATGGTATAGAAAAGGTATATAATATATATGATAAGTGTTTTGAGTGGGACACTGCTAAATCCATTCAAAACTTCCATATACAGGGCTAATTTCTGTGAGGAGCGCTAGAGATGGCGAAAAAGAAACCTACTACAAAAAAACTCTTTAAAAGCTCTGAGAATATGGATGCTTTTCTTGATATGGCCGACCTGGGCTTGGAGTTCGATAAGAACGGTAAAGTGGTTAAGCCTACTTTCAAGAAGATCAATCTTGATCTGCCTGAATGGCTTCTTGAGCAGCTCGATATTGAAGCAGCCAGGGCCGGTGTTTCGAGGCAGCCCCTAATCAAGATATGGCTTATTCAAAAGCTGGAAGAGGAGCGATTAAAGCGCGCTTCGAAAAATAGCTGATTTAAATCTTGAAATGGACATGTCTTAGTATCCCGCCACTCAATTTTTTCTCAAGCCCTTATTCTTCGCGTGTAATTCCAAAAACATAGCGAGAGCTGTTTATAACTCCTTGATGCATGTTAATACTGATTGAATGACCATATCATTTATGATAGGATTGAAATGTACAATATTGAATACTCCACAGAGTTTGAAACTTGGATAAATGGTCAGTCGCTCAAAATAAGAGCACAAGTCCTCGCTCGATTGAGCTTGATAAGACTTCACGGTTATTTTGGAGATGCAAAAAAGATTGATAAGCACGTGGCCGAGTTACGATGGAAAAATGGAAGAAGAGTCTACTTTGCAACTATCCAGAAAGCCTCAGGCAGTGAGAAAGCGATTCTACTACTTCTAGCCGGTAATAAAAATGGTCAGAGTAAAGACATTTCAAAGGCTCGAAATATCCTAGTCCGAATATGTGAGGGACAGCTATGAAAAACAAAGACTTTGATCCAAATTCACTTACTCCAGTTAAACTGAAGAAAAAGTCTAACTTGGCAAAGGATCTATCGGTTGAGTTTTTTAAGGACAACCAAGTTGTAGCGAGGGCTCTTGCCGAATCAATCCTTGAAGGGGATCGCGAGGCCTTCTACGAAATCTTCTGTGGCTACTTGGCCGTCGTTAATAAAGAAAAACTTTCAAGAACATCAAATGTTCCAATCGCTACAATTAGGCGTATGGCCGCAGGTTCTAACTTTACTGTCGAAAATATGTTGAAGGTTACAAAGCAGCTTCGAGCAAGCTAAACGTTTTGGTAATGCGCTTACGCTGCTAATTCTATATTCTCTGCTGAAATCCATAACTTAAGCATTGATATACATATAGATATATGTGTAATGAGAGAGGTTAGGTTGCCAATTTTCCACCAGGATTAGTATGGGTATTTCAAAAAAAAACGGAAGACAAATTTCTAAGTGAAGTCGAATCTACGATCAATGCTCCTCGAAAAAATGTAAAAGTGCGAGTAAACGCAATGATCGATGCCGACGTACTCGATGAGCTTCGCGCTCAGGCCAAGGCCTCAGGTGTCGGCTATCAAACATTGCTGAATATGAAATTACGGGAAACCACCCTAGGTGAGACCGTGGTCGATAAAAATATAATCCGCACCATTGTAGATAAAATCAAAAAACTCGAGAAAAAAGTAGAGGCTTTATCGAAAGGGGTTTGATCAGTTTTTGCTCGAGTGTTCTCTAGGCCCCAAGTATATTGAGCACTTAGCTTCTCCTTGTTAAGCCGGGCTTTCGCAGTAACTGGGCAAGCAATATCAATGGGGGATGCTATGATTCACGCTTTGTATGACTTAAGATCTAGAAAAAGTTGATTTTTCCTCTGAGCAGGCTAAAACCAGTATCAAAATCTGGATGGAACTTATGAGCGAAAATTTTGCCACCAAACATGATCTACGAGAGCACCAATTTGCGACTCGCTCAGACTTTAAAGATTATGCCGTTAAGTTTGAGTTACAACTGCGCGATTTTCACGATAATTTAAGCGGTAAGATGGATGATCTTGAGAAACGACTGACTGTTAAAATTGATGATCTTGATAAAAAGCTAACAGCTCGAATTACTGATGTGGAAAAAAGCATTATTAACTTGGATAGCAAAGTTGATCGACTAGAGTCGAGGCTTACTATCAAGCTAGGACTTATGCTGGCTGCTTCGATGGGAATTGTTTCGGCGTTGATTAGTTTTAAGTAGGCATATGTATTATGCCTATGTTTTTGCAAACACGTTAGAAATGAGCGCTCGTAAAGACAATACAACATTTAAAATAACTGAAAGCGGTATTCATGAATTCTTAAAAGATCAGATTCTCATAAATGGGTTAAATGCAACTCTACAGTAATCCTTATGTAGAAATTTTATTATAAGAATGTAAAAACGAACATTTAGTAGAATAATCGTATATTATTTACACCGCTCTGGTGTCTGTCTATCGGTCACATTACAATTCTTGAAAATATAAGGACGTTTTATTGGCCCTACTACTAAGTGGTAACTCAAATACTACATCAAAAAAAGCTATTCTTTTTATTCATGGTGGACCAGGGATGTCGGCAGGATATCTTTCGAACGTTTTGGATGATGTACTCTTAAATGCTAAGGCTTTTACATACAATCAAAAGAAAGGAGCCTTAAATATTGAAGAGCTAGTTACTGAACTTGTAGAAACCGTTGAAGAGCTAAGTGGAAAGTTTGAAGAAATAGTAATTTATGGACACTCATTCGGAGGTATTTTAGCTCTAGAAGCCTCAGATAAGCTCTCAAGTAAAGTTACAACGATTGTCCTAGACCCTCCAATTATAAACTCCAACTACATAAATCATATGAAAATAAGTAATACCGAAAAAGAAAAAATAGCCTCAATCCATTCATCAAAATTAAACCTCAATATTAAGTATGAGAAAATGACAGAAGCCTTAAGCTCGTCGTACTTTAGTAATCCAAACTTAATGGACAATTTTATCGAAAAGACTCAATTCGATGGAACTTCGAAGGAAGCAATCCAGGTAAGTTATCTTAATAACTTTACCTTATTCCAAAAAATTAAAGATTATAAAAATACTATAAAGTTTATTAATGGTGGAAGGGATAAAATCGTGCCACCTGATTACGTTGAAGAGTTATTAGAAGAACTGGATATGAAGTCTTATACGATATCTAACTCCGGCCACTTTCCACTGATTGAGGCTAGAGGAGAAGTCGTGAGTTTTTTGAATACAATATTATAGGAGAATAAAAATGAAGAATAGCTTGTACTTACTAATACTTGTAGTTTCTATTGGAGCTTATGCGCAAAGTATAATTTTAACAACAAAGAAAGTCCCTGAGCTCGATAGGGAAGAAAAATTTGAGGTCGAGATGGAGGAATCTATGCTTGACTTATCTATTGATATAGTTCGACTAAAAGAGATCACTGAGGAAAACCCACTCTTAAGATTAAAGCTGCAACATGAAATAAGAAAGCTACAACAAATTCAATCTGAAATATCGCGAATCGAAGAGTTAGCAAAGAGTGAGACAGGAGCTCCTGGTGTATGAATAAGTTAGCCTCCATTTTATTTTTATTCTTTGGAATTCACTATGGCATAAAATTTTATCAGTTTGGAGATTTAATTTTCGTCTTGAAAACATTGATGGCTTTCTTGGTATCTCTCTACTTTCTGAAACAAGTAAGAGAAGAGAATATAGATTTAAGACCGGTGACAGTGTTGATTTGCGTGATGCATTTCCTAATTCCTCTTGCTTTTTTTAAGACTCATATAGCTAGTGTCAATTTAGGTTACGGCACAGCTGGTATATTAATCGGTCTGATCATTTCAGGCTTAGCTGTAATTGATCTAAACACTTCGATTGGCTTGTTACCTGCACTAAGAGAAGTTAGAACAGGAGGCGTATACCGGTTTATTCGACACCCGATGTATGCGGGATATTTAATAACGTTAACATTTTTCACCAGTATTAGTATATCATTGTGGAACTTATCCTTATTACTGATGTTTTATATCGTAACGATAGTGCGAATACGTAATGAAGAAAAAGTACTTATCCGAAGCAGCGAATATAAGAGATATACAAGCAAGGTTCGATATAAGTTCATCCCCGGAGTTATTTAGTGAGTCGTTTAAAGTTGCTGGGACTTCTCTTTCTAGCAGTTAATTGCACTCCAGTAGAAGATAGAGGGGTATTAAGGAAAACACTTTACTCGATTCCAGAAAGACTGTCGCCGTTAATAGCAATCTCCACATCTGATTTGGCAATCGCGAACTTCGTATTTGAGGGTTTATTCAGACTAAATGAACAATTACAATTGGAAAATGTACTGGTTGAAGATTGGACTCTAGACGAGAGTGCGAGGCATTACACATTGACGCTAAAAAAGAACATTCAATTTCATAATGGAACTGTTCTAGATGCAAAACTCGCGGTTAAGATCTTGGAGGAAGTGGTAAGTGTAAAAAGCGATTCATTTTATAAAATTAAGAATGTTAAGAAAATATCAACTTTGAACAAGCAGAGTTTAGTTATCGAACTTGAAAAGCCTGATAGGAACTTCTTGACGATTTTAGCCTCGCCCAACGCCTACCTTTCTGTTCCTGGCGATAAATATGCATATGGCACAGGACCCTTTAAGTTTTCGAGCTTAAAAAAAGACCAAGAATTAACTCTTAATTTAGAAGCATTTGAAGATTATCACAGGGGGAGGCCGAAGCTAGCTGGCGTAGAGATATTGGAGCTTAATTCAGAAAAGTCCCTAAAGTGGATGTTTGACAAAAAAATACATGATCACTCACATTTTGTGAGTCCACTTCTATCTGAAGCCAAAGATCTTGGAATAAGAGAAATAAATCTAGCTTCTAGTCAGACGTGGCTTTTGTCACTTAATTTTAAGAACGAGATGGTCTCAGAGTTTAGATTTAGGCACTGTTTAAAAGAAAGTATTGACGTCCAGGGATTTGTCGACCGCTTCCTACCCGATCATAAAGTCGCAAAAAACTATTTGCCACCCGCACTCTTCGGGCATGGAGCAAATGGCGTGAATAATAAAAATATGTCTGATTGTTCTGGTTATAAAAGTAAAACATTAAATATAACAATTCCTGTCGAGTTAGGAGACAGGGGCAAGATATGCGAGTATTTGGAAAATAAAATTAAATTCGTTAAAATAATTTGCACTTCGGTTAGTTTTGATACGCTTTTAAGCAACCTTAGTACTGACCAATACGATGTCTCATTGCTTTCAATGACGCTCGATTATCCAGCTGCAGAATATTTTTTAAACCCTTTTTTAGCATCTTCAAGCTTTAGACTATCTAACTTTTCATCTGGCGAGATAGACGGCTTTATTCGAGACTTGGCAAACTCCACGACTAAAGAGGATCGAGTTGAGATTCTTAAGAAATTTGACTCCTATATAGTTAATAAAATCATCGTTGTTAATATTTCTCATCCATCCCTTATCACTTATGTAGATTCATGCTTAAGAAACTTTAATTTAAATTTTCTTGGTGATTCGTTTGTTGACTATTCAAAAGTTTCTCTTGGGGCAGGATGTGATTTAAAGTGAAGAATGAGTCATTACTAGATGTATCAGCATACGAAACGAAGCGACTCGCAAAAATAATTTGCCTGTTGGTTTTCGCGGCTGCAGTCCCTGCTTTGTTTGTGCAGCATATAGAATCACATGTTGGGAAGAATGATTATGCTGTTGGAGCAATTGGAAATCATTTAAAATTCTTGATTAATGTTAGGGATTTTATTGAAGTTAATAAACAGCTCGGTTCGCTCATGATGGATACCAGCATTGAGGGGTACAATCTCTTAGATGGCGATGGCATTACATCAATTGCTCGTTATGAGAGATCTACCGATCAGTATGTCACAATGCAACTTAGTGACAGTCTTTCACTAAGAGGCACGGGTTTTCTTTTTAAGCGTTCTTATACTCCTTTGGTATTGGCCCCATATTCTTTAGTTCTTATTTCTTACTTTGACTTACTACCAATTTTGAAAATCTTACTTTTTACATCTATAATATCTTTTCTCATTTACGTACTAATTAAGCGGTCCTTTAAGAAAGTCGTAATGAGATTAATCCAACCCATATCAAACCTTTCTTTGGCGATTGCTTCTGAATCCTCTTTGGATAAGACACCTTTCGAAAGTGAAGATGTCTGTGAGGAATATCGAGTTTTATCTAGTGCAATATTAGAAAGAGAGAATCTAAAATCAAAGCTTGTTAAGCTTGAAAGAGATAGATCCGTCATTGAGATGGCCAAGCAAGTAGCACATGATATACGTTCCCCCTTGGCAGCATTACGAATCATTTTTGCCAACTCTGTTGATCTTGGGGGGGAGGATAGAAATCTATCTAATTCTATTATTTCTAGAATTGAAAATATTGCAAAAAATTTATTGTATAATAATGTAAATGCAGAGAAAGCATTATGTCTTGTGTATGAAAGCTTGCGTAAGCTTGTAGACGAGAAAAAAATTACTTCTAGTCAGTCCACTGTGTCTATTAGTATTGAATGCATTGGTGGGGCTTTTAGTGCCGCTATCATCTGTAATCCTGTTGAATTTGAAAGAGCCATTTCAAATCTACTAAATAATGCTATAGAATCGTTGTCCGGTAAGGGTGCTGTCGCTGTAGTTCTAAGTATTAAAGATAATTCTTGCTCAATTGTGATTAAAGATAACGGGAGAGGAATTCCTCCGAACATCCTTAGTAAATTAAAGGAGCAGAGTTTCTCATGGGAAAAAGAAGGGGGGCTTGGCCTAGGTCTTTCTCACGCAAAATCGTTTATTAAAGGTATTGGTGGGAGCTTCAGAATTGAATCAGATATTGGAATAGGGACGTCTTGTTTTATTGAGATTGAACTTGCTTGCTTACCAGACTTTATTTGCACATCTTTAGAACTTTCTAAAAATAGCAAACTTCATGTTCATGTTGATGTATATAATTCAAGCCCTAAACTTTTTCAAGAAAGCTGTGTTCATATCTTTAAAAAATTGACAGATCTAGATGTTAACGCGCCTGGGATGACAATTTTAGCACCTTCACTTTTCTTTAGCCAACTAGACAAAAAAAATAGCTCAAACTTCATCGATTCGATTTCTTTAGTGGATTCTTTCGCATCGACTTCACCTTGTGAAGTTAATACTAGACGAGTTTTACCAAAATGTTTTTTGGATCATTTTAAAGTTTATCGTACTGATTCATTTGCAGCAAAGACCTGTGTACACATCGAGGATGATGAAATATTAAGACAAGCTTGGCGCATTGAGGCTAAGAGCGCAAGCGTGCAGCTTATCTCAGTCTCATGCTTTGAAGATGTAAAACACCTTCTCCCGACGATTCCCAAAACAGCTACATTTTATATTGACTATGATTTAGGTACCGGAAAATTTAAGGGGGATGAAATCGCAAGAGTTCTATTTTCACAAGGCTTTAAAGAGCTATTCATTTGTTCTGGCTATGACGCTGAATATTTCAAGTCTATGAGTTATGTGAAGGGCTTTGTTTCCAAGCAAGGTCCATGGTAGCTATATTCCTATTAGCTAAACAACGTCAAAAAATCTGAACTACTCAGCCCTTTAAGGAACCCTTTATCCGACTCCTCAACAAGTGCGGCCAGTTCGCGTTTTGATTTTTGAAGCTCGAGCACTCGCTCTTCAACCGTATCTCTGGTAACAAGGCGATAGACGAAGACTGGGTCTTCTTGGCCGATGCGGTGGATACGATCAATCGCTTGGTTTTCAACCGCAGGGTTCCACCACGGATCGAGGATAAAGCAATAGCTGGCTTCAGTGAGATTTAATCCGGTGCCACCGGCCTTAAGTGAAATAAGAAAGGCCGTCTTGGTTGGATTGGTTTTAAAGCCATTAATGGCGCTGTCGCGATCGCGGGTTTGACCATCAAGGTAAGAATAATCAATTCCCGCTTGAAGCAGTCGCTCCTTAACTAGGGCCAAGAATTGCGTAAATTGTGAGAACACCAAGGCCTTCTTGCCAGCCTCTTGAATACCAATAAGCTGATCAACAAGTGCATCGAGTTTAGTTGAGCCAAGCTGAGTGGTAGGACTTAAAAGTTTTGGGTGACAAGCAAATTGTCTAAGACGCAAAAGTCCCTCAAGCACATGGAAGTCTGTTTTCTTTTTGCCAGAGAGTTCTTTTTGATAATAGCGACGAAGCATTTCGTATTCTTGTTTTTCTTCCACGCCAAAATCACACCACAGAAGACTTTCCGTTTTGGGTGGAAGATCTTTTAGAACCTGCGCCTTAGTTCGTCTTAAAATAAAAGGTCTAAGCCCTCTTAAAATTAAATCTCTGGCATCTTCGTTTTCTTGGCTAGGTCCAAATTGAGCCAGCTTTGCTTTAAACATACCGGGCACTAAAAATCTAAAGATCGAAAAGAGCTCGCCCAAATGATTTTCAATCGGCGTACCAGTAAGCGCCAAGCGAATGGGAACCTTACTTGAGACCACGCAAGCGGCCTTGGCCGTTTGGCCGTGCACATTCTTAATAGCCTGAGCTTCATCGAGAATCATGCCATCCCAAGCCACCGCTTTGAGCTTATCGACATCGCGCCTTAGTACGCCGTAGGTACAAAAAACCAGATCGACCACATCGACGCGATCAAGTAGTTTTTCTCGCCCCGCTCCTTCATAGCGCATGAGCTGTAAGTGCGGAGCAAATTTGGCAGCTTCGCGCTCCCAGTTTGAAACAAGTGTCTTTGGTAGCACGATAAGTACGGGGCCAAGATGTTTTGATTTTCTGCGGGTCAGATAGGCCAGCACCTGCACGGTTTTACCGAGACCCATATCATCGGCCAAAAGCCCACCGGTGCCGAGTCCTTCAATGAAGCTCATCCACGAAAGGCCCAGTCTTTGATAAGGGCGCAGTTCGCCGGCAAATTTCTTTGGCGTGGCCAAAAGTTTTAAACCACCTGAGGCCTTAAAGCTTTGCACCACTTTCTTGTATTCAGAATCACTATCAAGATCGAATTCACTGAAAAGATTTTCAAGCACCAGCGCCTGCGATGTAGGAAAACGCATCCCTGGTCCCTTGGGGTTTCCAAGCTCGGCCAAAATCTTGGCGCGCTTAAGCCACTTCTCAGGCAAAAGACCAAGGCTGCCATTTTCAAGCACAACAAAATGCTTATGCTCATCACTACGGTGGAGAATATCGGGCGGGCCAAGCACTTGATCGCCGTATTTAATCGGTGCATCCAGATCAAACCAATCGTTATGGGTTCGAACCGACGCCTTCATGGCCTGACCGGCAACCACTGGTTTACCAAACGCTCTGGTGACAATGCCCTGAGCTTCAAGCCATAGGATAGCATCGTTAAATTGTGTCTCTTCAAACACCACATGATGAGGTTCTCTAAAGCGCGTGAATTCACCATCACGCAGTAAATCGATAATACGATCTTCGTATTTAAAATTCTTGGATCTAATTTCGTAAGGATCGGGTTGTAACAGCGGCGCATCTTCGCCCGGCGTGTGCGGTTGATCGCCGTACATGAAAACCAAGCGGCCATGAATCATGAAGTGATCATCTTGCTTGACCACATCCACTTCAATTACGGGTTTTCCTTCAACTGCGGCTTCTCTAAGCGGAAAACTCTCGGGAAGCTTAAGCGATACGCTGCCCTTGAATGCGCGCACGATCTTAACCAGATCTTTTTCGCCACTGGCGGGAATATCTAAGCGATCGCGCCTTCTAAATGTCTCGGCCAGATAGCCGGGCAGTGGTCTCTCAATTGGATGCAGCTCTTGTCCGTGCACAATCAAACCGGAATCGGCGAAGACGTGAATCTTATCTTTATCAAGTCTTTCGCCTTGCAGTTCAAAGCGGTGTTGGAAAACATATTTATCACCGGCGTGATTAAGATCTAGAATCTCGCGAATCACGCGCTCACGGCGCCACGAAAGTGCCACCACGTCGCCGTCAATCCAACCTTGATCTTGCTTAAGTCCAAGCTTGCCAGTGCTGGATAATAAATCCAAAACTAGCGGCGCCAAGTCTTTGGGCAAAACTGTTTCCTGTGCCCCTTCAAAATGACTGGCAAAACCGCCTTGTAAAATTCTTAGCGCGCGTCTTTCATTCGGATCTTGTAGCGCTTGAATCTTCAGATCATTAAGCCTGGTATCCTGTGCCTTGCCCCAACCGCCTTTTTGCAGGCGACGACGGCGCATAAAACGAATCATCATCTCGCCGCTACTACTAATATGGCGCGGGTCGACCACATACCACAGATCATCTTGCGCCAACTCGGTAGGGGCGTCGTCTCTAAGGCGTCTTGGAATTCGCATGGCCAAGCGGCGAAGTTCTTCCCTCCAATCACCTTCGTCGTCGTGATCACGCTCTTCGCGCTCAATCTCGCAAAAGCGCGCGATATTGAGGCCTGTTCCAAGCCCGGTCTTCTCCGCCTCAAGTGCCAGGGCGTAAAGATGCTTACACGGAGAACCTTGGATAAAGGCATTGCAATCGCAGCGAATGCGAATGGTTTCAACTTTGCCGTCTTCTTCAATTAAGGAGAAGCGCGTTTGATTGGTATTGGTGGAGAGAATCTTGGCCTCGATCACGCGAGCGTTGACGTTGATAATGGTCACGGCCCCGGCATCGAATAGGCTTTTGCCTCGCTTTTCGCTGAGGTCATCGAAGATGGGTTTAATTGCTGAAATAAAAGCGGCCATCCGAGTCTTATTTCACATTTAGCGGCAGAAAATCAAGAAAATCAATGGCTTATCTGAGTAATATCCAATAGTTAAAAATATGTTATAATAAGTTATAACTTGAGGTGATCGTGCTTAAACTCAGACCTATTGGTAATTCTCTCGGATTTAGTCTGCCCAAGGCTGCTCTTCGTGAAGCCGGCTTTGATCAAGATGGGGAATACGAAATTCTTGTCTGTGAAGGTGCAATTTCAATCGTGAAAAAGCAAGATGCCGCTTCAAAGTGGAGCTTCGTCGATGCTCCTTTATCCGATGAAAACCGCAAATGGATTGAGGGCGAACTTGAGTGAGATTCACCCCGGCGAGATTTGGAGAATCAAAGAAGAGATAGGCTTTCGCTATGTCTTGGTTATTTCTCCAACATCGATGAATCAAGCGCTTGAATCAATTGTCACGATTCCAATTACAACAAAGAAGAAAAGCTGGCCGACACGAATGGCGATCACGTTTAAAAAGAGTCAGCGCTACTTAATGGGCGAGCAAATTGTGAGTTCGGCGCGAGAAAAATTTGAATTGCGAATAGGTGAGCTGTCACTGCCAGAGATGGCGAAGCTTCGCGTGCTTTTAAAGCAGATGTTGGTTGATTAGCTGTTCAAAAAGTATAAAAATAATCGAATGCGATCACAATTTGAAAATTTAACGATTCTTGAAGTGTCTTTTCCCAAAGGGAAAATTCAAGTTGCTTTAAGTGATGGCAGATCGATTGCGCTTCCACTGAGTTGGTTTCCTAAACTTGAAAAATCTGATCCAGTTCAGCTTAAAGACTTTGAGTTATCGCCCCACGGTCACGGTATACATTGGCCAAAAATTGACGAAGATATTTCAATTAAAGCATTTATTTAAACTCTAAGTAATTATCCCAATTAGAAATTAACGAACCGGCAAAGAGAGTTACCAAAGTCGCAAGATTGGTGACGGCGATATGTTTTGGTTTAAGCCAGTTCGGTAAAGTTTTAATGCGACAAAGGGCCAAGAGCCCAATCACCATGGTGAAATAAAAAGCCGGATAGATATAGCGACTAGCAGTGCGATCAAACAGCGAAAAGAAAATAATATAGGGAACCATCACGCACAGACAGCTCTTCCAAATTGGTGAGTCTTCTTTTGTAAGCTTCTTTAAGGCAAAAAGACCGAGAGTCCAGGGTAGGGCGTAGCTGAGCATTCTTGAGGCGTAGTAACCAAGACCTTTGAATATCACTATAAATTTTGAAACCTCAGCCGCCCCTTCAACAGAACGCCCCATGATTTGAGTCGATACGTATTTTGTAAAGAAGCTATAACCAGTCACGGCTTCAAACCAAAGCTCGTAGCCATAAGAAATCAAACCGATCAGCGCGAGTGAACCAATAAAGCGCAGCCCTGGTGCCAGAACCTTTCGATCAATAACTAAAGTCTCAAGCGCTAGGATGCCAGGAAGAATAAGACCGGGCAGCCCCTTTGTTAGGTAGGCGCCAACGCTGGCAAGAATGGCGATGGTGTACTTTTTTGAATGATTGGCCCAGATGCCGATAATAACAAACATTAAAAGCAGGGATTCGTGATTGGCCCTCAGAGTATAATTCATGCTCTGCGGATTGAGCTGCAATCCCAGCACGATAAGTCCGGCGATAGAGTCGCTGACATAGAGCCTCAGCCATAAAAAGAAGAATATTAATGTGATGGTTTTGTAAAAAAGAGAGCAAACATAGGTTGCCTGTAAACCTGGCACTCCAAGCTTGGCTAGAAGTGTTGGCAGGATGAAAACACCACTGAGATGATCTCTGAAATACGGCGTTTCCGTTTCGGCGTAGTGTTCGCCGCCATTCCATTTGGGAGCAATTAATTCGCCCCATGAACGTTCTGCTTGATCGTTAACAATTCTGGCATAGAGTCTGGAATCATTTTCGCGAGCGATATAGGGACTTGAGAGTAAGATGGCGCTACAAAGTGCGGTGAGCGCTAGGGAAATAATAAATACTTTTTTCATTAAAAAAGTATAAGGGGCTGAGTTTTATAAGTCAGCCCCGTGAGTCTTAAGAATTACTCTTGATCGAATGATTCTTCGGCGTTTTCCATTACTTCTTGTTTTTTAGCTTCAACTTTGGCCTTACGTTGTTGCTTTACTTCCTTTCGAGCTTGTTTTCTTTCTTTTTTATATTTCTTCTTAGCTTTTTTTTTTTCTTTTTTTGTATCAGCAGCTTTTAGATCGGCGCGAAGAGCCTTCTTGTCTTGCATCTTGGCTTTTTTGAATTCTCTTTTTGTTACTTTGCCAGAATCATCGGCTTGAACTTGGGCGAAAAATGGAAGCATAAGAGCAATCAGTAGAACTTTGAACATAACTCCTCCTGGAGCGGATAAACGTTCCCATGATCGTGCGCCTAGGCAGCAAAAAGCTAAAGACTCACCATTTCCAGAATCTTTTGGTACACCATTTCTGGTCCAAACTGATTGAGACAGATCATGCTGTCACAAGTGGCCAGGGCGCAGTAATGAGCTGTGCGGGTTCGGCACTCCAGACCCTCGCGAAAGAAGTAGGGATGAGCTTGCTCGTCATAGGGATGCCATTCTGATGGGTTTTCCGGACCAAAGAATGTCAGAGTGGGCAGACCAACAGCAACCGCCAGATGCTTGATGCCAGTATCGTTGCCGACATAAAGCGCAGATTCCGAAAAGACTGAAGGCAGTTTGTGTAAAGGAAGTTTTATAATTGGAAGGTTTTGTAGAGCCGCTTCAATGGAGTGATCTGCCGGGCCAAGAGGAATCGCAACCTCAAACCCATTACCCAAAAGCTTAGTGGCAAGCTCTCTATAAAAACCCAAAGGCCACATCTTAGTTTCTCTAGTGGCCACCACTCCTAGAATGATTCGTTTCCTTTTTGCGCTGGACACTTTTATTCCTGGAGCAAAATCTAAATGATTAGGTCGATCGCCCTTACCCCAAAATGCATAGACCCCATCGAGATCCCGTTGAATGGCGGCCTTAGGTTTTCCTTGATCCAGTATCTTTGATGGTTCCTTCGAGTGGTGATTGTGAAATGTATAAGGAATATTCTTAAGCTTACTATAAAGGCCCAGCACTTTAGCAGAGCTTCCGCTTTGGTGCATTTCGTGAATACCGTCGGGTTTTAGATCGAGCAGTTTACTAAAAAAATCCAAAGCGCCGCCAATGGGAATGATCTGATCGGCACTGGTTTGAACATTTCTATAGAGTGGATAAACCCAGGCAGGAACAGCGTAAGTGATTTTCCAAGTGGGATGAATCAACTTTAAATACTGAACGCTTGAAAGACCCATAATTGAGTCTCCGAGTGCGCGTTTTTTTACTATTAATAAATGGGTCAAGCTAATCTCTACTTAAATTTTGCTCTAGAAGAACTTTAATTTTCTCTAGAGTTTGATCAAAGTCTGAGGATAGATCACTACCTTCTGACAGAGTAATTTTATAGATTGATTTGAGTCTAACTAAAAGGTTTCTGGCGTCATGTAGCTCACTGGACATAACCACCCTCACGGTTGCTCTTCCAGTCGTTATGGATGCGGTAATACATTGACTTTGAAAGTTGTAATTCACGGGTGATCTCATTCACCTTGCCACCAGTTTGATCGTAGGCCAAAGCAAAGGCTTCATCTTCAATTGCCTTTACTAAATTTGGCAGTCCATGTTCCTTAATGAAGGCGCGCATTTTTTGTGTCACAAGACCGGCATCAATAACGGCAGGAGTCTCGGTGGCATTGCCGAGAATTCTTTTGGGCAGGTCTTTCGCTTGGATTAGCCCTTTGGCGCTAGCAAGGACTTCTTTTACAAAGCCTTCGATCTCGCGCACATTTCCTGGCCAGTCGTACTGCTTGAGTAAGTCTTGTGCTTCTTTTGAAAATGCTATTTTTTTGGCCGAACTGGCGACAAAAAAATCAACGAGTGGAATAATATCATTGCGACGGGCCTTGATCGGCGAAAGATTAATTTCAACCCCTTTAATTCTAAAGTAAAAATCAACTCTAAAATCACCACTTTCAATGGCACTTGCAAGATCATCACAGGTGGCCGAGATTAATCTGAAGTTGGAGCTTTGGGGTTCTGTGGCGCCAACCGGAGTGAAGGTTTTTTCTTCAATCGCTTTTAGAAGCTTCTTTTGTAGCTTAAGTGGAATGGTTCCGATCTCATCTAGAAATAAAGTTCCACCATCGGCCTTCGCCATTAAGCCCTGCTTATCAGCAATGGCTCCTGTAAAGCTGCCTTTCTTATGACCGAAAAGCTCCGATTCAATTAAGTTCTCGGGAAGTTCTGACAGGTTCAAATGAACAAACGGAGCTTTTGGATTCCATAGGTCGTGAGCAAGTTTGGCCGCTAGGGTTTTACCCACGCCAGTTGGGCCGGTGATCAAAAGTCTAGCGTCATCTACTAGACTAAGGTTTTTAATCTGATTGAGCTGAGACAATAAAAAACGATCGGAAGTTAAGAAGCGATTTCTTAGCATTTGATCGAAGTCATCGTGATCAAAGCTTTTGATAAGTCTTCCAAGATGAAGCTCGAGATTGTCCTGCACATCAGATTTCGCAAAGTAGTGGGCGCAACCGCGCTCAAAAGCATTTTGAATTACCTGTGGTGAATCGTGACTGGTCATGACGACGGGAACAATTCCAGCAGCGACACAAAGACTAATAACTTCAAGTCCTTCAAAGCTATCGCGATTATCGGTTAGGTTGAGGTCAATCAGGGCTATTTGTGGTTTGGCCATCTCGATTGCTTTAGCAGCTTCTTCGAGGCTTCCGACTTGGAAAACCTGGGCGTGCTTTTTCAGCTCAATCGCTAGGCTTTGGCGGAAAAAGGCATCATCTTCAACAATTAGTATTTTAGTCATAACAGTCCCAAATAGTGTTAATGGTTTATATTGGAACGATTAGTCTATGACAAGCTCAAATGCTAATTATTACATGCATTATTTCAATTATTTAGCTTATCGCTTACTCTGATTCAAACAAAATAGGGGATCCTGTGACCGCATTTAATATCATCTACACCATGCTTGGTGGCCTTGGTCTTTTCTTCTTTGGCATGAAACTCATGTCGGATGCTCTTCAAAGTGCTGCCAGTGATGTCATTAAGAACATCATTAATACCATCACCAAGCATCGCGCCTATTCGATTATGGTGGGTATTGTCGTCACAATGATTGTTCAAAGTTCCAGCATTACAACAGTCATGGTGGTGGGTTTTGTAAACGCTAGCTTAATGAATCTAACTCAAGCGATTGGAATTATTTTTGGTGCAAATATTGGCACCACCATCACTGGCTGGATCATCTCGATTAAAATCGGAAAGTATGGATTGCTGCTGATTGGTGCAGGTGTCTTTCCGATGCTTTTTGCTGGTAAGTCTAAGTGGAAGGCCATAGGCCAGGTCTTGTTCGGAGTTGGTCTCGTGTTCTACGGACTTGATGTCATGAGTGGTGCCTTCAAACCGCTTCGTACCATGCCTGAGTTCTTAGATGCGATCAGTTTCTTCTCTGGTCAAGATTATGGCTCTTACGTCGCCTCGATCCTGATGGGTTGTTTGTTAACAGTTGTGGTCCAGTCGTCATCGGCAATGCTTGGAATTACCATGGCCCTGGCAACAACTGGTGTGATCGAATTTCATACCGCCGCTGCACTTGTTCTAGGGGAAAATGTTGGTACCACCATCACAGCGCTTCTTGCCTCAGTAGGGGGGAATATTAATGCTAAAAGAGCGGCACGTGCCCACGCTATCTTTAATATTTTAGGTGTCGCAGTCGTCTTTAGTATTTTCCCGTGGTTCATCGAACTTGTCGATAAAATGGTCTCTGGTGATCCAAATCTTCTCAATGCTGAAGGGGAAAAACCAAATATTGCCGTCCATATTGCGACCGGGCACACTCTCTTTAATGTGACAGCTACTATCGTGTTCACACCATTTTTGCATCAGCTTGCAAGACTTGTAACGTGGATGACACCTGAAGGTGAAAAAGAGCAACATCATCTTATTATGCTTGGTGACCCTGAAGATATGGTACCTGCCACTGCACTTGTTATGGCCGAAGCTGAGATCGGTAAACTTCAAGAAATCGTTCAGCGGATGTTTGTGGTGGCCAATGATCTTATCAAAAATGATGCAAGTGATGCCGATGAAAAAGCTATTGCTAAAATTAAAGATTACGAGCGTATTACAGACAATATTCAAAAAGAGATTACAGTCTTCGTGTGTTTGTTAATGGAGAAAAGTTTGACTGAGAAGCAGTCTGTATTAGCTCAAGCCATTGTGCGCGAAGCAGATGAACTAGAATCTGTCGCTGATTATATAGAGCGAGTCGCTAGCTATTTAGAGCGCAGTAATAAAGAACAGCTCTTAAAAGGGGCTTCGAGACAAGAGCTCTTTGATTTCTTTGATGATGTCAGAGCGTTCTACGATCAAGTCGCCAATCGCCTTGGCTCACCTGCAAAACTAGATGAGGGAACAGTTCAAAGGAGTGCTGATGCCGTGGTTGAAAAAGCCGATCGCCTGCGCACAAAGCATTTAGAGCGAGTTGCTAAAGGGGAGTTCGATCCGTTAACCGCCCTGACTTATTCAGATATTGTTGTGGCGCTTAGAAAGGTGAAGTCTCACTCGCACAATATCTTTGAGAGTCTCGTGCGAGTAAAAAATGCTCGTTAAAATTTAAAGACTAAATTGACTTGGTATTTATCATAATGCTGTTTATTGCTCGCTTTAGTGTGAGCGTAATAGACAGCATTGGTTGAGATATTTTTATTGATAGCGTAACCAAGATCTGTGCGGTGGCCATAAAGACCAGCACCTAAGCTTCCTGCAACGTCACCATCGGCCAAGAAGCCAACTGTGGCATCAGGCTCGACCCAACGATAATCATATGACAGGCTCCATTTGTGGCAGTTAAATTTCGCGCCAGCTAACCAACCTGTATCACCGGTTTCGACTTCGCTGTTTTTAATATAATCAAAAAATACCGAGTAACCGACGTGACCAGCTTGTCCTGAAACTTCAGCAAAGCCGTTTAGAACTTTGTAGCCATTTTGGAAGAAGTTAGCACCTGTAGTATTGCCGGCCGAAGTTAGTGAGCCCGTAATCGACTGATTAACGAGTGATGAATAATTATACCAAGACCCACCAACTGTTAGCTTAAGTGGTCCAGCATTAAAGTTGATTCCAGCTTGTGGAGCATAAAGAATGACATCAGATGAAGTCGAGTTATTGGCAATAACAAATTGGTTGAGGCTGGCAAAGTACTTGTCGCTCTTATAGCTAACAGAGATACCTTCTGGAGTGAAATCAGTATCGAAAACAATGTCGCTATTTCCAACCGAGTAGAGTGGATTTTCCATTTTACCAAGAGTGGCCGTCGCACCCTCTTTAAACATCCAATCAACAGAGAAGATGTCGATATCTAAAGCCTTATTAGAGCCACCGTCACCAATCGTTTGGTTGGTTGAAGTTATGGCGCCATTGCCAGAAGCCAGTTGGATATGAGCGTGAACATTGGTGATGACTTCAGAGTGGGCATTTAAGCGTGCTCTGATTCTTTGGCGATGGTCCTTGTGACCGATAGAAGCACCGTCGTCTATAGCTTCGTAACGGTAGCGAAAATCACCACCCCAATTAATAGTAGGCGTTTGTGCAAAAGTACTGGTTGTAGAAATCAAGACAATACTTGCAATCACATTCTTCATAAAGCTCCTGCCATATTATTCAAATAAATGTTCAAAATCTTTCATTGTTAGTTTACCGCTGAAAAGTTCGTGATCATTATCTTGTAAGAGATCCTGAAAAAGCTCTCGCTTCATTTGCTGTAATTCAAGAACTTTTTCCTCAACTGAGCCTTTGATAATAGGGCGATAAACAGTGAGTTTATTTTGTTGTCCAATTCTGTGAGCACGGTCAATGGCCTGAGCTTCAACTGCAGGGTTCCACCATGGATCCATAACAAAAACATAGCTCGCGGCCGTGAGGTTAAGACCGACACCACCAGCTTTTAGTGAAATCAAGAAAATGCGGTTGGTACCGTCTTGGAAGGCATCAACTTCTTTTTGACGACGCTTCATTGCCTGGGAGCCATCAATACGTGAGCATTTCCAATGCTTCTCACGAATCTCTTTTTGAATAATGTCCAAGTAGGTCGTGAACTGAGAAAAAATGATGGCCTGGTGACCTTCTTCGACAATTGTTTCTAGAGTTTCAAGCAAGAAATCAATTTTGGTTGAAAGAAGGTGTTTTCCGTTCATATTCTTAACTTTATCGGGCGATTGCCACAGACAAAGCTGGCGAAGCTGTAGAAGACCGCGCAAAATCTCGCCGTACTTCTGTTTTGATGGCGCTGTGACAATCTTCTTCTTAATCGTCTCTAATGCCAGTTTATAATTGGATTGTTCGTTTTCTTCCAACTCTAGGAAAACATTGTTTTCTACTTTTGGAGGAAGGTCATTGAGCACCTGATCCTTGGTTCTTCTAAGAATGAATGGGCTTGCCGTTTTTCTAGCGGTGAGGCGGGACTTTTTATTTGATGAAGTTCTAATAAACTGAAGGTCGCCCCAGATTCCAGGAATGGATAGATCAATAATATTGTAAAATTCTGCGAGATCATTCTCAACAGGAGTACCTGTTAGACAGATTCTAAACTCAGCGTGAATTTGCCTAGCAGCGAAAGCTCCTAGGGACCTCATATTCTTTAGATGCTGAACTTCATCAAGAACGAGAATATCGAAGTTAATATTGGAGAAAGTCTCTTCTACTTCACGCTTCATCACTCCATAACTGGTGAGAACAACTTTTACATCGTCAGGAATATTTCTTTCACCACCGTGATAGATATGCACTTTAATACCGGAGAATTTTTCAAATTCCTTTTCCCAGTTAATCAAAATACTTACAGGGCAAACAATGAGGATCTTATCAACGGAGTCATAGATGGATTGAATAAAGGTAATGGCCTGAAGCGTTTTACCAAGACCCATATCATCGGCCAAGCATGCCCCAAGTTTATTTTCGTGTAAAAACCTTAGCCAGTGATAGCCAGTAAGCTGATACGGGCGCAAAATATTTTGCATATTATCAGGCACATCATATTTTGGCATTTCTTCTAGGGAAGCGAGGCGATTACAAAGCGCTTCTTCTTCTTCTGTCAAAGCGCCATCAACACCTAGCTTTTTAAGTTCGAAAAGCTCAAAAATTCTGGCTCTATTAAATGGAAGAAGAAAAGAGTGCATGTCCTCTTCGCCTTCTGGCGTCTCCTCCCCTGGGATCTTCTTTTGTTCTTGCCCTTCATAGCGAACATATTTTTTCATAAATCGCATGAGCTCTTTTTGCTCAGGCGAAAGAATCACAAGTCCATGTTTTGTTAGAGCGATACCAGTTTCTAGATCGGCGTGCTTAATAATATCCAAGTCAAGCTGATTGACCTGCAAAGTGAGATCGAACCACTTGGTGGCCGCTTGTCTTCTTTCAAAGCGAACACGAGAACTCCAACTCGCGACTTTTTCGCGGTCATAGAAAAGCTGCACTCCAAAGGGAGTTAACTTCCTCTGAACGGCAGCTAGTCCTTGGAATAGGTTACTGGCAGCTATTTCATAGCGAACAACTTTCGTTTCAACGTCGTAAGTAGCAAAACGATAAAGAATCTCACCGAATTCACGAGTTAAGGTAACAAAGACATCTTTGAGAAGTGCATTGGAGAACTTCTGAAGTATCTTTCTCGTCCCATCATAGTGCATGGTGTATTCATTTTCACCGACACGATCAATGACGGCTTGAATGGCATCTTTTGTATTAATGCCTATCAATGCTTTTTTGTAATTGTCGTCTTTGTCTGCCAGATAATCAGCAACACCCTTGGTGAACTCATAACCGTCTTTCTTTTTTCTAAAGCTACTTAGTAGACCTGAACCAAACGTAAAGACACGCATAAATTCAGGTGCAGGGGCGATGATTTCTTCTTGATTGAAAAATTCCAGCTCAAGCGCGATGAGGTTTCTTTTATCACCAGGGTGAAAACTCAATCTGACAAAAAGCTCTTCTTTTGGAATATCTTCAATCGATTTACCATCTAAGTGAACAACAGCGCTAGCGACGTCTGTATACTTGCTCAGCATACGCAACAAATTATCAGCGCTTGGATGCTTGCCTGATCTTCTTATTTCTTGGATGAGTGATCTAAGGTCATTAGGGATGTGAAAGGCACGTCCCGTTCGCCAATCAAAAAGGTAAATATGTTCGAATAAACTTATTTCGCGAGAAACTGAGCCATCGGGTTTCTCTAGCGCGTACTCAATACTTGATAGGCCCTCAAGTTCATCGCTTTTGTAGTCGATGATCAGGCGCCCTTCGAAGTTTTGTGGCAGTGGAAAGTTAATGATTTTTTTGTCGTGAAGTAGATATTGAAGCGCTGACCACGTGGCAGATGGAGGAGCGCCTTGTAGTTGATGGGCTCCAGCTAGTATTGTCCCATACTGCATGGGCGCAACGGCCATAGTCGTATGAAGGGCAATAGGTGGATTGCTATCTAGGTTTCTACCATCGCTTGCTCCTTCAAAGTGAAGCTGCATGAGGTAGGCAACGTAAAGACTACCGGAGTGTGGACAGTGATTTTCTGGGGTCCAAAGGTGGCAATCACAATTTGTTGAAAGAGGTCCTTCTTCGGTGCCCTCAAGACGTTTTTTGTAAACGGCCTTAGATTCATGGGTGCGATCACTACGAACAATGCCCGAGACGATGAAATAGGTTTCAGTGTCGCCCCGGCTAAAAGAGATAGTTGTGCGAGAGAGTTTTAAAAGTTTAACCGCATCCGCAAAGATCATCGGTTGAAAGTGGCGCATGGCCTCTTTCTCAATTTCAGTTGGAATATTCCATGATGCTTCGATCAATTATGGCCCCTAGCGTCGAAATCAAAGCATCTATTTTAACAGGGTTGTCGCTCTTTTCCTACTTTTCTATTTTTCTAGATATTTTTATTTAGAGGAGTTTTGTTCAAGATAACAAAGAGTAATAAGCCTGCAATAATGCCAGGTCCGACATCATAAAACGTGCCAGATAGGCCCATAGCGCGCCAGATGAAGACGGTGGCTAGACCACCAAGAATCATAATGATGCCAGTTGTTTCGCTGACTTTCTTATTCATTGTATAGACGAACAGTAGTGGCCCAAATGAGGCGGCCAAAACTGACCACGACAGCACGACAAGTTCAAAAACATTTTTGCCACCAAAGAGCGCCACAGTAAGGGCAATCAAGGTTACAACCGCTGTTGCAATCTTGGTGAAATAGACGTTTTCATTCTTAGGTAAAATATCGCGAGTAATGGCAGCGCTACAGCTGAGTACTTGTGAGTCAGCTGTCGACATGGTGGCGGCAAAAAGACCTGATAATACTACGCCGATGAGAATATCTGGTAAAAGCATTTGGCTTAAACTTGGAAGCGCAAGCTCGGCATCAAAGCTAGCTGATTCAGGTAGAATGATTCGGCTTAGAAGTCCAACACCGTAAGTTAAAATCGTGAAGATGATATAAAAGCTATAATAATAAGTTTGCGTTTTTTTCATATTCTCGGTGTTATCAATACTCATGAAACGAACCATGATATGCGGTTGACCGATGACACCAAAGCCGGCAAAAAACCAGCCGAGTATAAATAGAAATACTCCAAAACCATTGTCGAGTGCGAGCCCGGTCGGCATGACGCTTAAAAATGTAGGTGAGACTGCATCGAGTTTTGAATAAGCTTCACTGAGCCCACCAACATTATTAACTCCGACAATAAAAAGCATGATCATTGCAAATATCATAACGAATGATTGAGCGGCGTCGGTCCAAATTGAAGCTCTGATCCCACCGGAAAGGCAGTAGGCAAAGACGATAATGGCACCGATGATAGCGCCAACGCTGTAGTCCCAACCAAATAAGACATAGAGAGCTTTTGAGCCGGCCTTGAATTGAGCAGCGGCGTAGATCCCTAAGAAAAGAACAGTAATAACACCAACGATCTTTCGCAGCTTATTGTATTCTGTCCCGTTCCATCTGGCTAAAACACCACCAAAACTTAAAATCTCTAGACTGCCAGACTTACCGCGAAGCTTTTTGTGTACAAACTTAGCCATGGCAAGATCACCAAGAATCCAGCCAATCATGAGCCAGATGGATTGTAGTCCACTGGTATAAGTGAAGCCGATGAGACCAATAAACATATAGCCTGAATTATTGGTGGCAACCGCGGAGAGTGCCGCTAGCCATGGTGAAATTGAATTGCCGGCCATGAGATAGTCGGAATTGTTCTTTTTACTCTTCATACTGGAGGAGACACCAATGATGACAAAGATAATAAGAAAGAAAATGAAACTAGCGATGACGGTTCCCATAATTGCCTCAAAGATAAAATAAGTAGATGAAAAGATAATAAGGCGTCAGCTGAGATGTTTTAGATAGAAGTGAGTAAATTGGGGAATACCGAATGAACGTGGGGTAAACAAAAAAGCCCCGCGGGTGCAGGGCTTGTAAAACAAGGCTAAGTCCTTAGCGCTGGTCGACGCTACCGCGTCACGCCCATCGCCAAGGCTGATTTAATTTGAGCCAGTGGCTCAAATTAAATCAGTTATCAATATAACTTTTGAGCATTTTGGCACGTGAAGGGTGGCGCAGTTTACGAAGAGCTTTTGCTTCGATCTGACGAATACGTTCACGAGTTACAAAGAAGTCTTGTCCCACTTCTTCAAGAGTGTGATCTGACTTCTCACCGATACCAAAACGCATACGAAGTACTTTCTCTTCTCTTGGAGTAAGAGTTGAAAGAACGGCGCGGGTTTGTTCAGAAAGAGTCACAGACATCACAGCGTCTTGTGGAGAGATGATCTTCTTATCTTCAATGAAGTCCCCAAGTGAACTGTCTTCTTCTTCACCAATTGGTGTTTCAAGAGAAATTGGCTCTTTAGAGATTTTTTGAACTTTCTTAACTTTCTCAACTGGAAGTTCCATACGATCAGCAATTTCTTCTGGAGTTGGTTCGCGACCAAGTTCCTGAATCAATTGACGTTGTGTACGGACCATTTTGTTGATGGTTTCAATCATGTGAACTGGAATACGAATAGTACGGGCCTGGTCAGCAATGGCACGAGTGATCGCCTGACGAATCCACCAAGTCGCATAAGTTGAGAACTTATAACCACGACGGTATTCGAATTTATCGACCGCTTTCATAAGGCCGATATTTCCTTCTTGGATCAAATCCAAGAACTGAAGACCACGGTTTGTGTACTTTTTAGCAATCGAAACAACAAGGCGAAGGTTAGCTTCGACCAAGCGAGACTTGGCGTGGTCGGCTTTTTCTTCACCGTTTTGAATAATATTGAAAACGTTTTCAATATCTTCAAATTCCATACCTGCATCTAGAGACAAGCGGCGAAGCTTTCTTAGAATGTCTTCTTGGTTACGAATCAACTGCTCAATTTTGGCATCAGTCGTGAAAAGATCTTTCGCAAATTGACGCTTGAAATTGTCGTCTTCCATTATTTTGTCATAAAGGACTTTGTAATCTTCAGAATCTTTAACTTCGAGGAACTTGAAAATACGGTCTTGTTGTTCAAATAGCTCTCTGAATTGAAGGTAGTATTTCTTAACTGGTTCAACGAATGAGTTAATGATCTTGCGGTTGAAAGTAAGATCGGCCATTTCCTGTCCGATAACTTCCATCTCTTTTTGTTGTTGCTTGGTAAACTTCTTAAGCGTTCCGTCTTCTTCTTTGATGTCAGATAGAATTTCTTCGATTCGAGCAACAACGGCGTAAATACGCTCTTTGTATTTCTTGATATCACCAACAGAGCTTTCATCATCAAGGCCACGAACTAATTCTTTAATGAATTCGTTCTGGTTTTCTTGAGTCTCAACTCTTTCTTTAAGCTTAACGATTTCTTCAAGAGCATGAGATGAAGCGAGAGAAGAAAGAATAATCTCTCTTTCGCCTTCCTCAATCTCTTTTGCAATAACAACTTCGCCTTCACGAGTTAGAAGTGCAACTGAGCCCATGCGCTTAAGGTAGAGCTTAACGGGATCTGTAGAGGCTGAGCGAAGCTCTGCTTTTTCTTCGCGAGATAAAGTTTCTTCGATGATTTCTGTGCCATCGAGACGAATACCTTCTTCTTCTTCATCTTGCTCTTCTGCGTGAATTTCAATCTTGGCTTCATAGATAGTCGCCATGATTTCATCAACAGCGGCAGCTTCTACAATGCTTGCAGGTATAGCGTCATTGATCTCTTCTGGAGTGAGATAGTTTTGGTCTTTACCTTTCACCAACAATTTAGAAAATTCTTTAGAGTTGATGAATACGCCGACGTTTGACATTGGTTCTCCCTTTTAATGGAGGTTAGGAACGTTTTTTTAAAGTCTGTAAGCGACGATCGAGTGCTGCTAGTTCATGCAAGAGGCGTTC